>ERZ832522.133-NODE-133-length-95300-cov-11.671342_pt1 | contig 95300 bp, 79 predicted proteins | sample MGYA00519951_ERZ832522 | MGnify/ENA primary metagenome ERZ832522 (study PRJEB31850, sample SAMEA3708728) | human gut metagenome | biome: human gut; feature: human-associated habitat; material: faeces | place: China | collected 2014 ... | reverse complement strand
AAACCCCACCCCTCCTTCCCAAAGGCTTTCATCCTTATCGAATCCCTCATGGGGGATATACAGGAGAAGACGAGGCAGGCTTCGGTAACTGGGCCACGCTGAATAAAACCTGTTGGAAGGCTGAAGGTAATGATTGGTCAAAACAGGGAAAGTGGGCAATGGTATCTTCGTTGCTAGGGAAAGGGGCTGCCGGGGGAGGCAAGGGAATCGCTTCCAATCGTTTTGCCCTTGGGATACGTTCCACTCCACGCCGGATGCACAAGAGCGTTTTTTCTTTGGAAAGGATACCATGTTAGAGGAAGTCCGCATTTTCGGGAACTCTGGGAACAGAGACGCGATGCGAACAATCATCTTTTTTAAAATAAAAAAGATAGATGTGATACGGTTGGGTTAGCTGGGGGAGGGAAGGCTTTTTCAAAAAATTCCCCTTCCCCAACGTCACCGGAACATTTCAAAAGCCGTTCCCCCCTACCCCACTGAAAACATTCATATGGAGATGTGCCATGTCCACGTTTGCGCCGCCAGCCCTGCACGGCATCATCGGCTATCCTCTCGGGCACAGCATGAGCCCGCTCATGCACAATACGGCCTTCAGGACATTGAACCTGCCCGGCGTCTATCTTTCATGGCCCATTGAACCGGGACGGCTTCCCGCCTTTGTGGACGCCGCCCGGCTGCTGAATATCCGGGGCTGCTCCATCACGATTCCCCATAAGATCGACATCATCCCTTTATTGGACAAAACAAGCGAAAACGTAAGGGAGATGGGTGCCTGCAACACCCTCTATCGTGACGGCGAAAAAATCTGCGGAGAAAATACCGACGTGATCGGATTCACGGCTCCGCTGCGAAAGCGCTCATTGCCTCCGGAAACCCGCGTGCTGGTGCTCGGTGCGGGAGGCGTTTCACGGGCGGCCATTGCGGGACTGCGGAGGCTCGGCCTCGCCAATATTACCCTCACCAACCGCCGGAAAGAGCGCGCGGAAGCCCTCTGCAACGAATTCGGTTTGCTGTGCGCTCCGTGGGAAGAGCGCGGAGACGTCCCCGCTGACCTCATCATCAACACGACACCACTCGGCATGACCGGAGCCCAAGAGCATGAAACGCCCTACCCTCGGGCATTTCAAGATAATGGCATTGCCTACGATCTGATCTACACGCCGTTCCAGACCCGTTTTTTGCGCGACGCCGCGGCTGCGGGCTGGGAAACCGTCTCAGGCCTCGATATGTTCATCGGGCAGGGGGACGCCCAATTCCACCTGTGGACGGGGCACCATCTTCCGGAAGAAGCCATAACGGCGGTGACTTCCGCGCTTTATGGGCAATAAAAAAACGCCACACACTTCCATTTCCCCATAAACCGGCTCATTTCAAAAAATACGGCGAAAAGATTAAACTTTCCGCCATATTGCTTTCCCAAAAACTGTTGTCCGGCAGGAACTCATGCTGGTCAGCCTCCCCACCAGCCGAGAGTCTTTGGGATGGGAAGGGGGAGGTTTGGAGGGGGAAGGGCTTTCTGAAGAAAGCCCTTCCCCCTCCAATCTTTCATTCATCCAACGCCCGCATCACCTGTTCCGGAGTAATGGACTGCATACACGCATGGTTGCGATCACAGTGCTTCTTGCCGTGCAGCGTACAGGGGCGACAATCCAGCTGCGACTCAAGAACCCGATCCTTCGGCCCCGCCGGGAAAAAGCCCCATTCTTCCGTCGTGGGCCCAAACAGCGCCAAAACGGGCGTGCCGACCGCCCCCGCGAGATGCATCGGGCCGGAATCTCCCGTGATCAATAGGGAAGAGGACTTCAACAACGCGCATGTCTCACGTAGGGATGTGCGATTGGTAAAATTGCGGGATGCGGGAATCCCCTCCATGCCGTTGCCACGGCCAATGACGATCCACGGTATGCCGCGCGACTCGAAAAGCTCCATGAGCTGACGCCAGTATGCCTCTTTCCATGCCTTATCAGGGTGCGTGGCATACGGATGCAAGGCTATGGGAGGAGTGCCCGCCTTATCCGGAAGCTGTTCCAGTAGGCGTTGTCCTTGCCTGATCTCCTCATCGGAAAGCCAAATGTGGGGCAAAAGCGCGGCACGGGGAGGAGGCGTAGCCTCCACGGCAAGGGCATAACGCTGCGGGACGTTCCATAGCCTGAGTTCATTCCGGAACAGCCGCCCTTTGCTCCGCAGGAATAAACGACGCTCAAGGCCAAGTTTGCGATAGCGTTTTACAGGCCCTTTCCACAATAGGGAAAGCAAACGGGTACGCAGGGTGCCATGCAGATCGAGCAACCCCTGCCCTGCGTGGGCTTCCGCCAGATCGCGGAAAACGCCAAGCTGACGCGGAAATCTCAAATCCTCCTTGGCGAGCCCAACAATGGAACGCACAGCCGGGTGCCCTTCCAAAACAGGGGCAAACGCCTCACGAGTAATGACCGCGAACGTCCACCCGCGCGTGCGGTGCCAGTATTCGAGAACTCCAGTGGTCAAGGCAACATCGCCGAGGGCGCTCAGGCGGATCACAACCCATTCCGTAGGGGCTGAGGCGTCATGAAAAGATGAAGTTGTCATGCCCGGAAACTATCAGCGGCCATTCCAAAAGAAAAGGATTTCTCTGTGGGCCTATGTGAAGAAGCTCCCCTTCCAGAAGCGAGGACAAGGGATTTGGGTTCACCCCCTCTTGCTCTTTGTGCCATGATCCGCTAAAGTCTTTCGCTGGACGGAGAGGTAGCGAAGCGGCCGTAACGCGCTCGACTCGAAATCGAGTTACCGGTGATGAGCTGGTACGTGGGTTCGAATCCCACCCTCTCCGCCACTTATGCTAACGCGCTGGATTCAGTGCGTTTTTTATTTGGCATGAGCTTTATTCCCTGTGGATACATTTCAGGGATACAGTCTGGAGCTCGACATGCCACCATCTCACAGGGTTTCTCACCCACGTCCCAGCTCACACCTCACTCTCCATCGCGGTATTCTCTATTTCCGCATTCTTGTTCCCAACCATCTGCAATCATTGCTTGGCAAATGTGAGATCAGGCGTTCTCTGAATGGTCTGGACAGTCGAACCGCACGCTCCAAAGCGCTGCGGCTCTCGCTCGTTGCCCAACACTTTTTTGTCCTGTCCGAAGACCTGGTCGAAGAACGGATACATTCCGTGCAGGATAATATCTCACAACAATTTGGTATTACAAAAGAAAATATCAAATCCGTGGGTACATTCCTGTTCAATTCCACACTGAAAAAAGACCTGTCTCCAGCTTCCCTGACCCTCTTGCTTCCCTCTTTTCTGAGGGAACAAAAGGGAACCCTTTCCGTCAAAATGTTTTCTGAAAAGGCTACCCCTGTCCGCAAAGACCCCATACAGGACAAAGACCCTGCCGTCAGACAAGAAGGCAATATCCTTACCAGGTCAGCTGAAAAAACACGGCGCAGGATCAGACTGGAAGGGAAAAAGGAACTCCCCAGTCTCAGGGACGCTTTTGATGCCTACGTCAAAGCCAAGACGCTTACATGGTCAGCCGCAAGCGCCAAAGACATTCCCCCGCAGGTTCGCCAGTTCGTGGAAATTGTGAGGGAGTTGGAGCATGGTCGGGATATCTGCGTGGATGAGCTTTCTCGTGAGCACATCCGCAGCTACTTCGATACGCTGAAACACCTGCCCTGCCGCCTTTGTGGGCAAAGACAGTTTACGGGCAAGGGCTGGCTTCAGCTTGCCGATATGGGCCGCTCCGGGCAGATCGAACGGCTTTTAAGCGTGAAGACGATGGAAGTCCGACAGACAAACGTGCGGAGTTTCGTCAACTGGTGCGAGTTGGAGTATCGCGGAGCTGTACAGGCCAAATACGTGAACTCAGGGTTCCCGAAGGTTCTCTCCGACAAGGACATAAGACGAAAGGGTGTGAAACGTGAGTCGTTCACACAAGATGAGCTGAAAGCACTTTTCGGGGACATGGGAAAGTACGTTCAGGCAACGGAAGGCGTATCATCACGCTTCTGGGCTCCGTTGATTGCGCTGTATTCCGGGATGCGGCTGGAGGAGATTTGTCAGCTCCATCTTTCCGATATCGTGAAGGTGGATGGAGTGCTGTGCTTTTCCATCAATGAGGAAAGCGGGGGATCCGGGTATGTGAAGCACGTCAAGAGCTCTGCTGGTATCCGCAAGGTGCCTGTCCATCCTCATTTGTGGGATGAACTCGGACTGGAGAAGTTCGTTGCTTCCAGATGGGCGAATATTCCGAAGGAAAAGTACACATCGACTCTGCTTTTTCCTGATTTACAGGAAAGAGTAAACGCCGTGAACCATGCCACTGTGAAGCTCGGTTCCGCCCTGACGCACTGGTTCACGCGCTATCGTCGTTCCGTGGGAGTGGGTGGACAACATGGTGAGCCGAGTACCAAGGCTTTCCATAGCTTCCGCCATACGGTGATCGAGTATCTGCACAAAGAAGCCCGTGTGGACCTTTCCATGCTTCAGGCTGTGGTTGGGCATGAGATGGTGGATATGGGGGTAACGGAGAACTACGCTGGTGACTGGCCTGTGAAGGCGTTGTTGACGGATGTCATTCAAAAATTAAATTGGATTTTGTTTTTTCGGAAAAAGTTAGAGCAATTATCTAATTAGAATAATAAAGTATTCTCCATATTGAGCATAGGTGCTTGATATTAGACGCATAGCACGCTATGATCAAAAAAATTGAAAACTTATTTTTAATTGTGAGAATCTACATGATGTAATCGTAACATTTTATTTTAATTATAGAATACCCAGATGCTACTTTAGCTATCGTTAGGGTTTTCTGAGCCTCAATGAGCAATTTTTAAATTGTTCTTTGGGGTTTTTTTATTTTTTTGGGCTAGTTGTGCTTCATGATGGTCTTAGTAATGTTTATTTTTATAAGGATAGATGGTTATGAATGAAAAATACGACGATATTTTAAGCTATTATGCTACACAACAACTAATAAACAATCTTACTAGTTATAGTTGTAAATATATTAAATCTAATCAGTTTAATTTTATTAAGCGTAAATTTTCTATCAAGGAATTTCATGAAAATAGTATTTTCAAAAATTCTATAAAAATCAACCATAATTTTTCTAAAAATATGATAACGGCGTTGGGAGGCAACAATACTCAATATATTTATAATATTGAAGATTCTCTTCATAAAAAATTATTTGCAGGATTGGTTGAATATGAGGCTTTGCGTCAACTTCATAGTAAAAATAATCATATGTTAGGTTGCCTCTTACTCTCTTGTGATTCTGCTTATTACAAACTAATGCCTGATAGACTCATATGGACTCTTGATCGTAAAACAACTCATACATCTCTGATAGAATTTATACAAAATATATTGAATATTAACTGGCTGGATGCTCTTGCTACGCTTGCTGATATTCTTGGTATGAATTATGAGAATATTTTTTTCTTTTCGTCGGCAGACTCTATCCCAGAAACCGTTGCAGCCTCTGGGGGGATACCGGACACAATTAACCTTCCTAGCCAAAGAGGCGAGGCTATACGTACTGATTTGACTGAGATTATGAGTCCATCGGGTCAGATCATTGGAGGCGTCGTTCAATACGTCATTGGAGAGCACTTACTTTGCCTCCCCGCAACCTCCATCAATGGCGTTTTGTCTATTGGCAAATGTAATCCACCGGCTTTTTTTTCTGAATCAGGACGAAATGGATCGAAATCGGAGTGCTATCATCATTTTTTGTGCAGATATCCGTACCGCTACAGCGTTGAATAATGCATTGAAAGAATGTCGAAGGGACACAGGAGATTTTATCGTCACTGGACATCTGGGGACAGACTTGTCCCTTCTGCCGTGGAATTATCTATACGGTCATCCCATTGTATTCGTACCTGCTCTCAGTACAAAAAGTTTCGCCTCTGTAAAAGCTTACCGTGAGTACATTTTAGGGGCATCTGTAGAACGCTTCTCTGTTGCTAGCAATTTTCTCCTTCACGCTGCTCCGTCCTGTGATCTCCAGAATATGGCAGATGACTTGGATAATGTTGCGGAAGCAGAATTGCTCCGTACGGCAGTCCATATCGACGACATTGAGCGGCCTTCTGTTTTTTTGCGGAATTTGGTCAACAACGCCCGTGGATATGAGGAGTTCATTCAGTGGGGTAAGAACGCTGGCTTTTTTGCCGTACCGAAGCAGGAACTCTCCTTACCTCCAAAACCAACCTCTGCTATCACATTCTTCGATCCTGATACGGTTGAGGAGAATTCTCAGCCAACGGAACTTGCCGACGTTACCGCAGAACATATCTTTAGCGGAATTACGATTCTTCATGGTCCCAAAAATGTGGGAAAAAGTCATGTTGTGCTTAGTGCTGCCAATAGTTTAATCACGCATAATTCCCTTTGGGGTATGTTTCCTGTAAATGGTGTATCTACAAAAACTCTGCTCGTTGATAGCGAAAGCACGCCAAAGAATTTCAAGGATCGTCTTGGAAAATATGAATTGCAGAAACAAAAATATAATTTCTTTTCCATCTGTAAACTTGCATCACATCAAGATGTAAATCTTCTGGATGAAGGGTTCCAAGATACTCTTTTGGAAAAAGCAAAAGAAGAAGGTATCCAAACGATCTTTTTTGACAACCTTACATCACTTGTCCCGGATGGCCGTGTTTATAACGCAAGTTCCGTAAATGGCATTTTCCGATATCTGGAAGAAATGCAGAAATGTAACATCGTGCCTATACTCGTCCATCATAGTCATAATTGTCCAGACAACGCTCCCGAGAAGGCAACTATGCGTGGAACGAGTGAGTTCTCTATCCGTGCTCATACGGAGATCGTCATTACCTCACCTAAAAACAAAGGTGAAAACTCCCTACCTAGTTCGATTCTTGATGCTGTGAACCAAGGCGATTTCATAGTGGGAATTCATTTCAAGGTGTGCAAGGCTGCACGCATTTTGGAAGGGAAAACTTTTTGGCTACAGATGCCTTTCAGTGCGACAGGATTCAAGCCCCTCACCATAATCGATCGGGACGGCAAAGAACTCCCTTTGAGCTTCCTTGCGGGTGGGGACTCTGAGGGGAGTGTTGTTCCTTCTATGGAAACAGCAGATGAACTTTCTGATGAGGAAAGACGAGTACTTTAAAAAGCTGGCAGCCAGGGTAAACTGCGAAATGCCGAGGTCCAAGGCCTTTTGGGGTGCGGTGATTCAAAGGCTGGAAAAATTCTCGCTGGACTCGTGGATAAAGGGCTACTGAAAAAACAAGGAGAAGGCCGAGGCTGCCATTACGTCATAACGGAGTAGCTCTCCCTATACTCTTTTCAAAATGAAAGGCGTTTTTCCCTGTGGGAGAACGCCTTCTTTTGCGCCTTTGCAATCATTTTTTCACCTCCCAAATTCCTTCAAAACACCTCAAAAAAGCCGTAAAAGGGGATTTTGTCAACGTTCACTACAATAATTTCATGTAGTTAAACTAGTTTTACTCAAGCTGCCTTTTTAAATTTTAACGCTGTGCTATATGCGCCTTCCAATCCGGCTGAATATCCATCTGGACTTCGCTCTTATCGCCACCCAACCTCACCCCCTGTACGGATTATTGAAGTCAAATCCACCACAAGGTTGCCGACGACGCTTTCTAGGAGCCATACCATCCAAATCGGCGGTCTGTCAGAATTGCTCAAAGCCTGTTGGGACCAGTCAGTTTTTAATCTTATTTAGGAAACAGGGGAAGTTCTTTACCACAAGATTTCCTTGAAATGTGTAACCAATGCCTTGGAATATTCTCCCCAAGTGCTTCAGCTTGCGACATTCAGGGATGGATTGGCAACATCAACGGAGGAGAGGACAATATGCCGCTCATAAATTGGCTGAGGAAGGTCAAACGGCTAAAGGTATCATCATTTGACCTGCGCCTCAGAAGAGCCTTATCGTTAACGCCCAACGTGAATTCAAACTGATTCCTTCATAGGGCTGTCCCGGATAAGCACTTCTACTCCACTGCCCCCATATCCGTACGGTGCAAGCACCACGGGATCCCAACGCAACACTTCATCATTTCAGATGGAAGCCCTCCAGCGGAGTCACGGGAGAGCCCCATCTGAGATGAAGCTTTTTCCTATATAAAAGGAGCCCGCCCAGAGAAGTATCCGGGAAGCCGTATCCGACGATCTTACCGTTTTGTACCGTTAAGTAGATCCATCAAGATACGCCCTAAGCGTTCCGCCAGTTCCCCATCTTCCGCAGGCTTTCTGCCGCTGATCCCCAGACCGCCGACGCACTTCCCGTTCCCATCGAAAAGGGGAATGCCTCCTTCCAGTGTCGTGAAAGCGGGATCGCAAAAATCGGCAATCGTAATCCGTTCTCTCAACAGCCTTTCATGGAAATCCTTTGTAGAGCTTTCCATGCGCAAGGCCGTATAAGCTTTGCCCTGTGCTATCGAGACTGCCCGTTCCGGCGTACCATCCATAGTGAGCAGGGCGGCGAGCCCTCCACCACAATTGACGATGGCAAGGCATACCGGGGCACCGCCTCGGGCTTCCGCCTCCAATCCGTTCAGGACAGCCAATAACACACGTGTCGAAAGGATATGTTCCATCAATGCACCCATCACAATCAGTCAATTAGGAAAAGGGAAATTTCCGGCACAAAGGTCACAAAACCTAAAACCACCAACATGGCGATGAGGAAAGGAACCGCCGCACGGGAAACCTGCTCGATCTTCACCTTCGTTATGCCGCTGGCCACAAAAAGGTTCACGCCGACGGGCGGCGTCACGAAACCGATGGCCAAGTTGACCACCATGATGACGCCGAAGTGGATGGGGTCCACGCCCACCTTCAAAACCAGCGGAAGCAGGATGGGCGTCAGGATGACAATAGCGGCCAAGGCCTCCATGAAGGTGCCTACCCAAAGCAGGAGCAGGTTAATGAGCAGCAATATGGCGATTTTGTTTTCCGTAAAACTGAGGATGGCGGACGCAATGCGCTCGGGCACCTGCTCAAGCGTCATGACATTCCCGAATATCGTGGCCATCGCCATCAGCATGATGATAATAGCGGAAGTCCGGGCGGACTCCAGACAGCAGGACCACAAAGAGCGCCATGTGAGCTCCCTGTAAACGAACAAGCCCACGAGAAGGCCGTAAAACGCAGCAACAGCCGCTGCCTCGGTCGGCGTCATGATGCCGCCGTATATGCCTCCCAATACGATGACGGGGACAAGCAAGGCACCCTTGGCGACCCAAACCGCCTTCCCCAAGGTCTTCAGGTTACGCTGACGCGGTGCGCCCCTCCAGCCGTTCTTTTTGGCGATGCAATAGGCCACGAGCATAAGCACAAGTCCCGTCAGGATCCCCGGAGTGATGCCCGCCAAGAAAAGTTTACCCACGGAAGCCTGCCCCGCAACGCCATAGACCACGAAAGGATTACTGGGCGGGATCATGACGCCGATGGCGCCCGCGCTCGCCACGACCGCAGCTGCGAACATCTTGTCGTAACCGCGTTCCGTCATCGCCGGGATGGTCAACGTGCCGATGGCCGCCACGGTGGCGGGCCCAGAACCGCTGATTGCGGCGAAGAACATGCACGTGGCGATACTGGCGAGAGCGATCCCGCCGGATAAGCCGCCTACGACTTCATCGGCAAGGGCAAGGAGCCGGTGAGACAACCCTCCGGCCCCCATGAAAATCCCCGCGGCGATGAAGAAAGGGATGGCCATGATCGGGAAACTGTCGATGGACGTAAACGCGACCGAGGCAAGATAGTCAACGGGCAGGGTATTGGCCCCCAGTACGGTCATCAGGGACGCAATGCCCAGACTGAAGGCAATGGGAACGCCGATAAAGAGCAATACGATGAAGTACCCGAAAAGGAGCATGATGGCGTTGAGCTGCTCAAAAAGAAAGACCGGGCTGAACAGGAAAACCGTAAAGAGGACCGCCAACAAAGAATCCGTGGCCCGGATGCGGTAAACTTGGGCACAAAGGTCTTCCAGTGCCCTGAGCACCATCAGTCCAAACCCTACCGGCAAGATCAGGTACGGGATGAAATAAGGTATCTGAAGGGCTGCCGTCGTCTGAGGAATTTCTATCTGCATCCGGACGTGCTCAAATCCCTTGAACAGCATAAACCCGCTCAGGATCAGAAGGCAAAGGTCGACGACGACCCAGCTTGCAGCCTGGAGCCGATTCGAAAGCCTGTCATAAATGATATCGACGCGTATATTGCTGCGCTCTCTGATCGCAAGAGGAATGGCAAGATACGATATCCAGATAAAAATATAGCGCGCCGTTTCTTCCGACCAGACAGAGAGGCCGACATACTGGGAAATCGTATTCTTGAGCGCAAGAGGATCGCAAAACGGGGCAATCATCCAAGCATTGGACGGATCGCCGACAAACTGGATGAGGAACGTGATCAGATACCGATATAGCGTCTGATAGCAAATGATCAAAATCATCGCCACCAAACCCAGAATAAGGAATGGTTTCTCAAAATGCGTATCGGCATAAGCGACCATTTTCTTCAACTTCTGCATGGCTACTCCATTGGCTGGTCAGGCATAAAAAGGGATGCGGATCATACCGATCCGCATCCCAAGGACGCCTACTTCTGGGTGTCCAGAACCATCTGTACGAGTTCCTTCGGGAATTGATTCATGAACTTGTCCCACACGGGACGGGTAGCCACACGGAATTCCTCAATCTGTTCCGGAGTCAGATCGACAATCTTGATGCCGGCCTTGATAAAGCCTTCACGGGCCTTGGCCTCGTTTTCCGGGTACAGCTTCGTACGCTGATAGGTCAACGCTTCAGCGGCGGCTTCCCTGATCAGCCCCTGAGCCTTCGGGTCCAGCTTGTCCCACCACTTCTTGTTGGCCATCATGACCTGCATCCCGTAGTTATGGACGGAAGTGATCGCATACTTCAGCACTTCGTGGTGCTTGGCGCCATACAGATGAGGGAACGTGTTGCCTTCGCCGTCAACGGTCCCCTGCTGAAGCGCGGTATAGGTTTCTCCCCATGCCACAGGCGTGGGGTTCATGCCGAGGGCCTTCGCAACTTCAACTTCCACGGGGGAATCCGTAGTACGTATCTTGAGCCCCGCGAGGTCTTTGACGCTCGAAATGGGCTTCTTGATCGTTACAAAATTCCGGTAGCCATACTCGGCGTACATGATGGGCTCGAGAGCGATATCATGCGCCACCTTGACAAGGTATTTTCCGAGTTCTCCCGAATCAATGGCCGCGTACAGCTTTTCCTGATTTTGAGGGCTCGTGATATACGGGAGGTCAAAAATCTGATACAACGGCGAAAAGTTAGCCATATTGGGGGTGGAGCTCACCGCCATCTCAAGGCTTCCTTTCTGGGCGCCTTCCATGAGAACGCGGTCGCTGCCCAACATCGCGTTGGGGAAAATCTGAACGGAAATCCTGCCGTCACTTTTCTTTTCGACAAGTTCCTTGAACTTTTCAAAGGCCAAGGTGATATGGTTGCCCGGAGGGGTTGTGTGAGCAACGCGGAAGCTGAATTTCGGCCCGTCATACGCGGCAAAGGCGGGAGAGGTGAAAGCGACCCCCACAAGGCAAAAACATGCAAGCAGTTGACGGCAAAACATCTTTTTCATAACTATCTCCTCGTTTGAAATGATGTTTGAAGCGCACTGTTCCCGTTCCCCAACAGGTGTTCAACGTGGCCGGCCTTCCACATTGGGAAAAAAGAAACAACATCACTACTTGTATTTTTAAAGACAACTGCGCTAAAAAATCAATAGACATTCGCTTTTAAGGGCAGCTTTTGATGCAAAATCCCGGTTTCCAGTACGCATCCAGTGAATACCGGAAAGAGGTATATACAAAAAAATTATATTATTTAAGCATATTAAAATATCTACAAAGCTATAAACGTTATGTGTAAAAAGAGCCCAGCAGAGCACCGACAAGCGGATAGCCCGCTCATGTTCCTGTTTCGCCCCTTCGCGTATTGGCGGGAATTGTGCGGGATAGGCTTCTTCATCGTCTGGCATTGGCAGATTTTGGATATCTCACTCGACGCCAAGCAATCATTTTTCCCCGGAGAACTCGGCGACTCAATCCATCTGTTCTTCTTTGTAAGTCTTACATTTTTGGTTCTTTTTCTGTTGGAGTGCCGGGTGCCCCCCTGTTTCTACCGGGCAGGTCACGACTGGCTGGCTTCCACCGCAACTTTGTGTATGTTTTCACTACTCTTTTCGCTCCCCTTGTTCCCCCAGAAGGAATACAGCACCCTCAGCGTCCTTGTCCTCGTCGTTTCGGGGGCGGGGTCGGCCATGATGCTTCTCGCCTGGCTCCATAGCCTCGTAGCGATACCGTACCGCAGCATCATTTCCATCATTGGCGGAAGTTTCGTCTTTTCGACCGGCATCAATAGCTTCATACATTTCCATCCAGCGACGGCGATGGCCCTTTGCGTCATTTCCTTGAGCATGAGCCGCTTTTTGCTTCCGCATGTCCAACAGCCGGAAGAAACCCCCGAAGAAAAGAAAAAATCCAATCTCCCAACCTTTTTTTACTATCAGCGCATGGGGAACTTGAACCTTTTGATCTGCGCAGCCTGCGGCATCAGCTTCAGCGCCGGATTTTTCTACAACCTCGTGGTATTCCTGCGCCCGATGGGCGAACCCACTCCCCTGATATTGACGCTGCTCTTTGGCATAGGGGGGCTTCTTGCCATCGTCTTCCTAAAGCTTCCGTTGGAAAAGGACATCTACCAAGCCTTCCTGCTTGTTGTCCCGTTCCTGCTTTGCGGGTATGCCGCTTGGCCGATCCTGCACAGTGAGTCTCCGGGCCTGTCCCTCGTTGGGCTACGCCTCGGTTTCGGCCTCCTCGCCGTGTACCTTTTCGTGGCCGTATCGGCCATGTCGACGCGCCTCCAGAAAAACAAAAAGAAAAAACTTTATGCTTGCCTAGGATATATGTACCTCACGTTCTGGGCCGGATCCCAAGTCTGTTCACTGCACTTTTTCGGCGTATATGGTATCCAAGAATTGGATATTTTGTTCATATTCTTGCTTATCGTATTGTTATCCAGTTGCGGTGCCTGTACATTCTGGCTCTACCAGGCACGATGTTCTATCCAGTATATAGAAAAAACATCACAAAAAAATAATATATTGATTAATTTTTTTATGTCTAAAGGCCTCACTCATCAGCAGTCTATCATCTCAATCCTACTTTCCCAAAAGATATCTGAAGATATTATATGTGATATACTATCCATATCGCCTCTTACGTTAGAGACACATATTAGGAATATACTTAAGCGTATGAATATCAATAGCAAACATGAGTTAATATATATAATAAGGCAAAACAATAAAACTATCATGCCGTACGATAATAAATAATCCTCGCAAAGAAAAGGAGTCCTCCTCAATCTGGAGGGCTCCTTTTTATCCTGCGTGTAGGATTCTGTGCGGTTTAAGTCTATCCAGACAGTCCAAAATGCACAGAATCCCGCACGTACATCAGGATTTTTTTACAAGAGGAGGAACCCATGTTCATCGATTTCCGCGTTCGCCCGCCCTATAAGAGTTTCATGCGCGGCATTCTGTACGAAAAGTAGCCCGAACAGACCGATCCGCTTGGTCTGACATCGACAAGGAACCCGTTGTTTCCGCACAGAAACATTCCATCAGGCTGTTCATGGAGGAAAGCGGCATCAGTCGCGCCGTCGTCATGGGTCGCAAGGCCGACGAATACGGCGAGGTCGACAATGAGGACATCCTTGAGCTGGCCCGCGCCTATCCACAGACTTTTATTCCTTTTGCCGGGCTCAACCCTTACGATGCCGATCTGCCGGATCGCGTCGATGCCTTGGCCCGGCAGGGCTTCCGGGGCGTGTGCCTAGACGGTGGCTGGCGGCGGTCCTTCGCCAGCCACCGTAAAACGGGAGGGTAACGCTGGATCGAAAACGGCTGAATGAGGAACTCGAAACGCTGCTTGGGGAACAGGATGCCCGGACGCTTTTAGCTCGATGCGAGAAGCAGGGGGACCCCTTTGAGAGACTCTATGCCCTATCCTTGTGAGGTGTTGTAAAAAGGGATTGACAACTCGAACAGCATGTAGATATGTTTCTACAAAAGGAGATGTCCCATGACCACCATGTCGAGCCGAGAGTTCAATCAGGATGCCGGAAAAGCCAAACGTCTGGCTATGCAAGGCCCTGTGTTTATTACAGACAGGGGACGTTTGGCCCATGTGCTCCTTACTATAGAAGAATATCAAAAAATCACAGCAACGCACCGCAATATGGCGGACATGTTAGAATGCCCAGAGAGTGCGGAGATTGATTTTGAGCCGACCCCCTTACAGAAGACCTTATTTGCGAATGTGGATTTATCATGATGTATCTTGTTGATACCAACGTTATTTCTGAATTAAGAAAGGCTCACAAGGCTGAACCGCGTGTCGTCGAGTGGGCCAGAAATAGAGAACCTCAGTGCATGTATCTGTCCGTTATTTCCGTTTTGGAAATCCGAATGGGTATTCTCTCCGTACAGCGCAGGGATTTGACTCAAGGCAATATTTTGCAGGAATGGTTTATAAAAAAGGTTATTCCCGCCTTCTCTGGAAGAATATTGAACGTGGACATGGATGTTGCCATGCGTTGCGCGGAATTGCATGTCCCCGATCCTCGTTCAGATCGAGATGCGCTTATTGCTGCAACTGCGCTTACCCACAAAATGTCTGTTGTGACCAGAAATTGTAAGGATTTTGAACCAATGGGAGTTCCCATCATTAATCCTTGGACTTGTTAAGAAAAACAGCACACAGCATGAATCATGGAAACATCCCGGCTTCTCTTCGGAAAGGCCGGGATTTTCTGTTTTTAAACCTTTTGAAAGGAGCATTGTCATGGAATCACAGACCATTCAGGAACTGGAAGCCCTCACGCCCGTCGAAATGGATGCCGGGCTTGTTTTCAGCGGTGTACAGACTGGCAATACCATATGGGGATTCCAGAATCCTTGCCTGTATACCCCCGCCATTGACCCACATTACAGCTTTCATGAATCGGCACGAGATGCCGCCGTCTGGTTCATGAACAAACTTGATCCGCTTTACCTCTATGGCCCTACGGGTTCGGGAAAGACGAGTCTTATCAAGCAGCTTGCCGCACGCTTGAACTATCCGGTGCTTGAGGTGACGGGACATGCGCGTCTGGAGTTTGCGGACTTGTGCGATCACATTTCCCTGCATAACGGAACCATGCGGTATGAATATGGCCCGTTGTCTTTGGCTATGCGTTATGGAGGTCTTTTCTTGATAAATGAAGTGGATTTGTTCTCACCAGAGGTTGCTGTGGGTCTCAACGGTGTTCTGGAAGGTGCGCCGTTGTGCCTGCCGGAAAACGGTGGGGAAGTCATTCATCCGCATGAAATGTTCCGCATCGCCTGCACGGGCAATACCAACGGAGGCGGAGACGATACGGGGCTCTATCAGGGAACAGGCAGAATGAATCTCGCGTGGCTTGATCGTTTCATGTTGTGCGAGGTCAATTACCCGGATGCCGTGGTGGAAAAGGATTTGCTGGTGAAGCTCTATCCGGCCCTGCCTGAACATATTGTCGTCAAGATGGTGGATTTCGCCAATGAAATCAGGAAGCAGTTCATAGGTGCGTCCGATTCCTACACGGATACCATCGAGGTGACGCTCTCCACAAGAACGCTGCTCCGCTGGGCCGATTTGACCCTGCGTTTTCAGCCGTTGGCGCATCAGGGTATCCAGCCGTTATCCTACGCGCTGGACCGGGCCTTGGGCTTTCGGGCGGCCCGGCCTACCCGTGCCATGCTGCATGAACTCCTCCAGCGGATGTTCCCGATGGACTGCCATCTGGGGGAGTGAAAACGGTTCCGGCAATCATGCTGGAGCAATGGCTGACCTCAATTCTCGGACATATGGAAGCCGATCCCGGCTATCTCGACACGCTTCCTCAGCTTCCGCAGGTTATTCTGAAAAACGAGGCTTCTTCACGTTTCTGGCGTGGGGAAGCCTTTTCGCATGCGCTGGAACTTTTCCGGGGATGCTCCGGGCGATCAGGTCGAAGCATGACCATACCTGCCGACGACTGCATGGACGGGAACCCCGTGCAGGAGCTTCTGGAACGCTCCCTCCAAAAACTCGCTGAAGGCTATCACATCGAACTCTTAACCCCTTTAATCGAATAACGGAGTTGTCATGAATACCCCCATTCTTTCCGACATCAAGGTTCTCAACAACCTTCTTGCCCTGAATCTCAACGTCAATCTCTGGTCGGCCCGCAAGAAGATGGTGCTGGAAGACTTCGGCGGCGCGGAACTTCCTCCTGAAGATTTGGCCTCTCTGGGGTCCAAGCGTATCGCTGATCCCAATAGCCTCAAGATTTTCGCCACACTGAAGGCCCGTGCCCTCAATTATCTGGATCGTCACGGCATCCGGTTCATGTCCGGCTGGGCCATCCCGGAAGATAAGGCGGGAGACATTATCAAAGAACTCATAGGTATCCGGGATGAGTTTCTGAAGGAAAAGGATGCGTTCCTTGCCGATTACGATCAGTCTATTGAAAATTGGATCAACAAACACACGAAGTGGGCCAGCATCATCAGGGAATCCACGGTGGGTTCCGAGTATGTCCGTTCCCGCATGGGATTCTCCTGGCAGTTGTATCGGGTTGCGCCGCTCATGGAGCATGCCGTCCCAGAAGCCGTTGCCGAGTCCGGCCTTAATGAGGAAGTGGAAAATCTCGCCAAAACGCTCTTTGGAGAGATTGCCCGTTCCGCGGACGAGACATGGAATCGCGTCTACGCGGGCAAAACGGAAGTGACCCACAAGGCGTTGTCCCCCCTGCGGACGCTCCAGCAGAAACTGTCCGGCCTGACGTTCATCAATCCCCACGTGAGTCCCGTGGTGGACATCATCCAGATGGCCTTCAATCGGATTCCCAGGAAGGGCAACATTACCGGTGCGGATTTGGTCATGTTGCAGGGACTGGTGTGTCTGCTCCGTGATCCTAATGCGCTTATTGCCCATGCCGAGCGGCTTATCGAAGGCTATGGACCCGCCAGCGTGCTCGATGCGGTAACGGCTCCGGTCATGCGGGATATTCCTGTGCGTGAAGACTTGCCGGAAGTCTTTCCCGTACCCCACGCCAATCTCCCCAACGTAGGATTGTGGTAGCATCATGTTGAAACAAAAGGATATCATGGATTGCTTGCCGCTGCTGGCGAGCGTTTTGAGCAACCAATACGGCGTAACGGTGGAAATCGGCGGAAGTGAAGCCTATACGGACGGCAAAACGATTCATCTGCCTGCGCTTCCGTTGGATTCTGAACCAGAATTGATAACAATGATAAAAGGATACTGCGATCACGAATCCGCCCATATCCGCGAAACGGACTTTGAGATTCTAAGAAAGGCGAATTTAACGCCTTTTCAGCATAACCTGTTCAACATCCTTGAGGATTGGCGTGTCGAAGAACGCCTTTCGGCACGGTATCCGGGATGCCGGGAAAACTTCAGGTATCTGATTCAAAAACTCTTTGGAACACAAAAGGCCGGGGATACGAACCCGGCCTTTTCTATTTTGAACGCCATCTTGCTGACGGTGCGCTCATGGTCTGTAGACGCGATTATCCCCCGCAGGGAATCCGTGGCGAAGACGATGGAACGCCACTATCCAGGACTTCGAAAGGCGTTGGACGGAATTCTCGATAGGGTGAAAGATTCCTGCAAGGATACCGGAGACTGCATCCGGTATGCGCTGGAACTGGAACAAGCCACCCTTGCCTGGAGTCTTGAACAAAAATCCATCACGGAACCGGAGAAAGAGGATTCAGGAGCGGCTCAGGATGAATCTGTGGCTTCCTCAAATGCCTCTCTGGATTCTTTAGCAAAGGCGGTAGGTGCGTTGTCTTCCGATGAACTTCCGAGGGGATTCGGTGAGGCTCTGGCGGAACGAATTGAGCTGAACAGACCTAAAGACAGGCAGAAACAACTGAGGGTAGCCGTCACAGGGCAGAAGCGACTTGCGGAGCTTCCTCCCGAACAAGTCAGCCGGATTGAACGTCAGACTGCCGGACTCGGTTTCAGGCTTCAGGGACTCATGCAGGCGCAGAAATGGCTGCCCGCCATGCCGGGAGTACGAGGGCGTTTTTCCTCTTCGTTGTGCCACAAGCTGGCGGTCGGGAATCCCAGAGTCTTCGTGAAGAACGGTTTCCGGGAATCGCCGGGTACGGCGGTTCACATTCTCTTGGACAGCAGCGGTTCCATGACGGACTCCGGCCTTATGCTGGCGAATGCCGTGTGTTATGCCGTGGGAAAGGCTCTTCAGGGTATCCCCGGCGTAAATCTGGGCATTACGGCGTTTCCCGGCGCAAACAGGGCGAAACGTGGGGCAACGGTTGCCCCTGTTCTTCGGCACGGTGAAAAGCTCACCGCCAGATTCCCCGAAATCGCCTACGGGATGACTCCGATGGCGGAATCTCTCTGGTGGGTCATGCAGCAAATGTGTCTCCTCCGCGAGAATAGGAAAATCATCCTGATCATCACGGACGGAGAACCCGACTCCATCCCTGCCGCACAGGAGGCGTTTAAACAGGCTCAGAAAAAGGGCTTTGAATGCTACGGCCTCGGCATCATGTGTTCGAACATCGCAACCTTGCTGCCCCATACCAGCCGCGTCATTGAGACGCTTCCACAACTTGCTCCGGCACTGTTCGAACTGCTCGAAGGGGCTTTGAGGAGGAAGGCATGACGGACACTTTCCGACTGTGCCGCCTTGGGCTTTTGCCGAGGATGCCGCTGTGCCTTGGAAAACATATCGAGTGGGACTGTGGAACTGCCCGCCAGTGCCGTTTGTCTCGCTTCATAACCAGATAGGAGGGAAAAATATGAGTCTTGGGAAATGGATACCGGTGGTGATTGCGATTCTGACCGTCATAGCGGATGAGATGGACGAATAAAACTCGCTAAAGGGTATCCGATTTTTCCGGATACCCTTGTCCCTGTTAAAGCACAATATTTTTTGCGGAAATTGCCTTCTCATATAAAAATACTAAATCTAAATTTATTAAATTACGATTTAGTAATTATGATTTAAAAATCAAAAACAAAGAGAGATTTATTGGAATAAATAAAACAATTTCAATTAATTAATAATATTTACGAGCGGCAGGGCAGTTGTCTTACCATCGTCTACGGCAGAATACGCATGGGAAAACCGGAATTCATCAGAATACGGTTTGCGAGCCAAAACCGCACAGGTACTATGCCTGTGCCGGATGTACGGGCGACGTGCAATTACGGAAATTCAGCGCCTTTGTTCTGAACCCAAGGCAAAAAGAAGGGATACCCGAATCTAATCAGGTATCCTTTCTTTTCTGCTATTCATTTCACATCAGAGAGTTTATTCGTAAAATAATATATTTTAATTAATCAGATATATTCTTTGCAGCCTTTTTGATCTTTGAAAGATAAATATACGATGTCAGGATAGTCAACACTATAAAAAATAATGCGAATGGTCTCGTAAAGAATACAGTCCAATCATTGCCTGAAATAAGCAGCGTCTGCCGAATTTTTTCTTCCAAAAGCTGTCCAAGGAAGAAAGCCACAATGAGCGTAGGGAGGTTTAAAGACATTTTATTCAGTAGATATCCAATAATACCAAACCAGAACATTACCCACACATCAAACATATTGCCGTTGAAAACATATGCTCCCAGAATACTAAAAACAAGAATACAAGCATATAAAGTTGAACGAGGTATGTTCGTCAGGCGGCGCACATAGCGAATGAAAACGCTACCTATCAGCAAGGTAAAAAAGTTGGAAATCAGCAGCACCGCAAAAAGAGCATAGAGTAGCGATGCATGATCTTCCATAAAACGGGGGCCCGGTACCAATCCCTTGATCATGAATCCTCCCATGATCAGAGCCGCCGCAAGGTTACCGGGAATCCCCAGCGTCACCAATGGGACCAGATTAGGGCCGTTGACGGCGTTATTGCCCGCCTCGGAAGCGGCAATCCCCTCTAAGGCTCCCTTGCCAAACAGTTCAGGCGTCTTGGACTTCTTACGCGCCCACAGATAACTCAAATAGGCTCCGACAGTCGTACCGATGCCTGGAACGATGCCTATGATGCTACCGATGAACGTGGAACGTCCGATAGTAGGTAGGCAAGTCTTGAACTCTTTGGCTGTAACCCTGTTGTCGTCCGGGTTGGAGCTAATGATGATCTTTTCCTCCTGCTCCCCACTTTTCCTCTGGGCCAAACGCTGCCGGAAATAATTTTCCGCCTGCAACAGCACTTCCGAAAAGGCCAATAGCCCAATAACCATGGGCATAAGGCTGAATCCGTCGGCCAAATCGACAATGCCGAAGGTCAACCGCATGGTACCAAATTCCGGATCGGTGCCTACTGTGGCAAGAAAAAGCCCCAAGGCTGTCGAAAGCAGGCCCCGTAGAGGATCGGCAGTGGCCGCTACGGAAATAACGACCAAAGAGAAGAGCACGACCATACTGTATTCGGGCGGGCCGATGCGCAAGGCAATAGCCGCGACGGGGGCAGCCAAGAAGATCAGCACCAAATCGGACAAAGCATCGGCCAATACAGAGGAATAAAGAGCCGTCTGCATGGCTTTTCCGCTCTTTCCTTGTCTTGCGAGCGGGTACCCGTCAAAGGTAGTGCACATAGCCTGCGGCGTACCGGGAATATTGAATAAAATAGCGGGCAGAGAACCGCCGAAATTTCCTCCCTTGGAAAGCCCCATGAGCATGGCGATTCCGGGAATCGGACCGAGATAATAGGTAAAGGGCAGGAGCAGGACGATGGCCATAGTGTCCGTCAACCCGGGGATGGACCCCATAATGGCGCCACACAAAACTCCAATAAAGGCCCAAAAGAAATTTTCCCAAGCAAAAACGAGATCCAGAGCCCCAATAATATCTTCAAGCATAGTGTTCTCCGATACGGTTGCGTACTAAAAAAGAATACCGCTTGGTAAAGGATAATTAAGAAAAAAGACAACTATCCCGTAAATAACTCCAAGCAAAAGAAGAGGCGTCAGTACAATACGTATCAAACCACGCTCGAGGAAAAAAAATATGTATATCATGCCAAATACAGCATTAGTCACAAAAAATCCGACGTACTCCGTGCTCATGATACAGACGGCGTAACTCACTATAAGAAAAAGGATACGCGGGAAAACGGAATCGGATGGATTGGAAAACGCCTTGGCCACTGCTTCCAAAGAAATATTTTTTCCTGTGGTACGCAGAGCCATAAACAGGGCTGGAATGGCAAGGAAGATGATTGTCAGGCGCGGGTACATGGCCTGCTCTTCGCCTGAGATCTGCTGTGGGATAATTACAAACCACAACAGTGCGCAAAGACAGAGGAACAGACATCCTATGAAGCGATCTATCAGCATAGGGCCCCCTTTATTCCCGGAGGAAAACCCTCCGGGAATGATTGGTACTATTGACTAGTTGCTGTCCTGCTCATTGTACTTCAGCATTTCTTGAACGGATTCAACGGAATGACGTGAAAAGGCATCATAATCCTTTCCGGAAAGGAACTGCGGGATGAATCCCGCCGCCTTCATCTTGTCCTGGAGTTCAGGATTTTTCAGGACGTTGGCAATAGCCTGTTCCCACTTGTCGCAAATGGCCTTTGGGGTCCCCTTGGGGAAGGCAAAGCCGTACATCAAAGAGGTTGCAAAGGGATATCCCATGTCACGCAGCTTGGGCACGCCGGCAATGTATGGGACTTCCGAAGTTCCCAAATTGGCCAGCACAAGCAAGTCTCCCTTGCGGGCCGCCTGATAACCGGCGGTCCCCACGCCAAGCTCACACGCGTCAATATGCCCGCCCATCAAGTCAGCCGTGGCTGGTCCGCCACTCTTATACATGACCAGCCTGAACTTGATGCCCTCGTGAATAGCCGCGGCGTGAAGAACTTCAAGAGCTTCCTGACTGGCTCCGGAACCCACGGATACGGTGCCGGGATGTGCTTTGGCGTAATCCACAAGTTCCTTCCACGTCTTATAGGGCTTATCCGGACGCGTGAGGAGCAGGCGATCCTGCGGCATATAAGCTCCTACAAAAATGATGTCATCCAAATTGTAGGCAGGAGCCTTGAGAAAATAGGTGGCCACCAGCGCATTGCCGATAGCTCCGCCAATGACGGTATATCCATCATTTTTAGCCTTCAGGCCAAAATTCAATCCGGGGATGCCGCTTCCTCCCCCCTTATTGACGATGACGAGGGGCTGCCCCAGTTCTTTGGACAGATAGTCTGCGACCATCCGAACCGAAACATCAGCCGCACCGCCCGGAGCAAAAGGAACTATACAGGTCACAGCCTTGTCGGGATACTGCGCCGACGCGGAACCTGTACCTGCCAACAACAACGCCGCCAAGAGCAACCCAAAGAAACTCTTCATGATATACCCCTTTTCATGCCAGCCGAACGAGATCGGCTTTTGGAGTTAGCGAAGAAGATAGGGAATATTGACGTACAGAGCCTGTTGAGGACATTCCACTTCACAAGGCAGACAGAACCAGCAGTTCCTGTAGTGCCCAGTGGGACCGCCACAGGACAGGCAACGCGATGCTTCGTCCCGGGCCTCCTGCTCAGTCAAATATTGCGTCGTTTCAGTGAAATCTCCGGTACCCGTGCAGAAGTGGCCCAAGCCCGTTTGACGAGGGATAGCGACGGCATTGCCGGTATCAACGGTAAAGTCGTCTACATAAGGACCGGCGTACTGACGGCCATAGAACATGTCCTGACCAGCCAAGAGACGGATGATCGAGGTAGCTGCGCGACGTCCGGAAGCCATAGCGTATACGGCGGACGAAGGCCCATGCTCCATGTCGCCGGCGGCGAAGATAGCCTTGTCTCCGAGCTGCAATGTCACGGGATCAAGGGTGACATCTCCCACAAGCTGCGTCAGCTGGCTGTCCCGTTCCTGCCCCACGGCCATAATGACGCTGTCAGCCTCTATGCTGCGGATCTCGTCGGCCTTAAAGTCAGGGTAGTCCAGACATTGCGGCGGCAGCAATTCCAGATCATGACGGCAAGACAACGCCAGTTTCCCGTTTTTGCCCTCCACTTTCACGGGTGCCCAGGTAAAAGCAAATTTGATGCCCTGCTTCCTGGCCTTGGCAATATCTTCAGCATCGGCTCGGAATGCATCAATGGTGCGGCGATAAACGATGGTAACGCTTTCCGCGCCTTGACGCATGGCCGCTTGCGCGCTGTCGAGAGCCACATATCCGCCGCCAACCACCACGACATGGCCGGACAACTTTTGACAGCCCCCTGCACGGACTTCCATAAGAAATCGGAATGCCGACAGCACGCCCGGCAATTCTTCTCCTTCAATAGACGCCTTGCGTCCGCCTCCCGCTCCCAGAGCGAGTACTACGGCATCATAACGTTGCGATAAATCATCCAATGCCTTCTGATCCACGATACGCTGGCCATAATGAAAGACAACGCCAGCCTGTTCCATGATGCCGACAACCTCATCCAGCACGGCGTCGGGGAGTTTCCAAACGGGCAGGATATTCCGTAACAACCCTCCGGCTTTACCCTCCGCTTCATACACGCTTACGGCATGCCCCGCCTTGCGCAGATCATGAGCCGCCAATAACCCTGCCGGACCCGCTCCGATCACGGCCACCGTTTTGCCGGACGCTTCGGCGCACTCCAGCGGAAGCATCTTTTCTCCGGCAAAGAGATAACGCTTGATGCCGTTAATATTGACGGCCTGCCCGTCGATCTTGCAGCGGTTGCAGGCATGTTCGCAGGGGTGGTCGCAAATGCGGCAAATCAGCTGGGCAAATGGCAAATCCTGAGCGATTACGGCACGGGCTTCATCATCCTTCCCCCGAGCCACCAACTGCACATATCCCTGAATGTTCAGGCCCAAAGGACAGGCCGCAGAACAAGGGGCGCGATTGATCCGAATATTGTCGAGTATGCACGTCTCCGCACACTTTCCACAAAAAATGCATTTCGTCTTGTCCACGACGAGGTTGTCGGTCAACGCCTCAAGAAGATTGCCGGCGCTCATGCGGTTTCCTCCATTTTGATGACAGGTGCGTATGAAACACGAATATCTTCCAAAGAATCCCCCTGGGTAAGCACGATGTGCTTCAGCCACTGGGCATCATCCTTGACGGGGTAATCCGAGCGCATATGCCACAATCCCCACCGGCTTTCCTTCCGCTCCTTGGAGGCCACGGCACTCATGGCCGCACATTGGATGATGTTTTCCACTTCATATGCCTTAAACAGATCATGCTGATTCCTGATGCATACCTCCGTACGCAGTTCACTACGGAATCTGTCCATCCACCACAGTGCCCTGTCGAGCTTGTATTCATTCTTAGGAGGCCGTACATAGTCGTTGATCAGACGGCGGACCTTGTATTCGAACTCTTCAATGGGAACCTGCCCGCCGGTTTGGGCAAGTTTGGCGTCACGATCCCGAATGACGTCCATGACCTGTTCGTCGTCAATGACGGGGTCGGCTACCGTACGGGCATATTCCGTGGCGTTTTCCGCCGTAATCTGTCCATAGGTGAAAGCTCCGCTCAAGTGTCCCCGGGCCACCAGGGAAACGTCTCCCGCCGCATACAGCCCCGGCACGGAACTCTCTCCGCGCTCGTTGATCCGGATGCCCGTCAGACCGTGCCCGCCGCACAGGTAACAGTCCGTCGGCCACAGCTCGATTTCTCCTGTACGGAAATCAACGCCGCGGCCCTTAAAGAAGCGCTCCTGCACGGGCCGTTCCGTGGAGAAAAGCAGTTCCTCCACTTCACGGATCTTTTCCTCGCTCAAATGGCGCATGTCGATCCGCATGGGGCCACGCAGCGCCATATGCTCCGAGTGCATGAGGTGAATCCCCGGATGGTTTTCTTGAAATTCCTGTGCGAAGGCATTGAGCAAATGAGCCCCACGAGTGAGCGTGATGTACAGCAGGGGGGCGTTGATATCCTTAATGATGTAGTAAACAAGCGTATACTCGAAGCCTGAAAGCTCCGCCCCGGCGCGGTAGGCCATTACATAGCCGTCGCCGGTATTCCCGGGGAAATCGTAAACGCCATAGAGGTAGCCGTTTTCCGGCAAACCGAACCGTGCCGTACCGCCTGAGCACAAGATCACGCTCTTGGCTTTACAGACCACGATTTCCCCTGTGCGCACGTTGATCCCTACGGCACCGCAAACCCGGTCGCCATCCTTGAGTAGCCGCAGGGTCATGATCCTGTTGTACACTTCCGCGCCATACTCATGGGCCTTGGCCGCCAGAATGGTCTTGAGTTCGGGCTCCTTCATCGTGATGCAGAATTTGCCCTTGTTGTGGATCTGCAACTTGTCATATTCGCCCTTTTCATCGACGGGAAAACATACGCCCCAGTCGATGAGCTCCTGCATCACCGCCCAAGTACGCTGGGCCATGACATAGTTAACAGGTTCGTCCATGATGCCCTGACAAGCCTCGCCATTGGTCTCGACATACAATTCCGGGGTTTCTTCCGTGCCTGGAATGGAAACGATATTCATAGCGTCCATACCACGCGCGATGCAGCCGGAATATTTCATATCCCCCTTTTCAAACACGACAACTTTCTGTTTTGGATCCATCTGCTTCGCTCGGATGGCAGCCATGACGCCAGCGCTGCCGCCTCCGACGATCAACACATCTGCGCTTACGGTCAAATAAGGCTTCATTCCTCGTCTCCTCCTTTAGGATATACTGCTATGGTTATATAGAGTAGTTGTTAGGGTAAAAAAGGGGAGCATCCCCTTTTTCCGAACCTATTCCCGGAAATTGTGAAGCCGGATCAGGCCAAAGGGCTCCGTCCGAATCAAGCTCTTGCGGAACTCAACGATGGTGTCGTCATAGCTTGTTGAAACCATAAAAGAACTGATGACAGGGGCAGACACGGGCAAATCCATGATCTCCGACTCCCGCTCTGCAATCATTTCGATCTCCAAGAGTTCTCGGCTATTCAGCACGGGGAGGCGGCAATACTTTTCAATCAAAAGATAGAGGGAGAAATCTTCCAACTCTCCACTCATGGCCCTCTTCAAAGGCTCCCCAAAGGGAAGGGGGATGTAGGAAGTACTCAAGGCGACAGGGCAACGTTCTTCTCCCTGCTCTCCGCTGAACAAACGTTCTATACGCAAAAAGGAGGGGATATCTTCAGGGACGGCAAACCGTCTATCCATCTCAGCCTGGCGGGGAACTTCCTCCATGGAAAGGAGTTCGACGCTTAACGAGACATCCTGCTCGGAAAGATTCCGCCGCAACCGATAATATTTGACGGCATTCTTGTCGATAATACTCTTGGTGACATAGGTTCCTTTTCCCTGAATACGGACGAGGTACCCCTGATGCACCATATTTTCCAAAGCTTTACGCACCGTTCCCACACTGAATCCCGTGGTCTGGGCAAATTGGCGTTCAGAAGGAAGCTGCTTTCCGGCTTGCCATTCCCCATTGACGAGCTTATCCATAATCGTTTGCTGAAGACGATAGTAGGCCGGTAACGCCTCGGCGTGTTTCTCAGAAAACTGGATATGTTTTGCTGTGTACATTCAACCATCCCTGTTTAGTGTTCTATAGCTCTACAGCTCTAATGCTGTCAAATCATTTTTCAGGAATAGCCATCTATACGTTGCGAACCTCCTCGCCATACCTTCTGACTTCGACATGCTCGACAACTTACGCTTGATTTCCAGTGTGCCAAAGTTCTATCAAGGAACCGAACCCGCCCAGCACAACTAGGATTTTTTCCTTATTTATTAAAATATGTTACGCAATAGGCGGTGCCGAAAAAAATGGAGTCCCGCCCTCGGCACCACTTTTCAGCCCTTATGACAATTGTCATGAGGGCTTTTTCTTTTTCCGACAATGTTTCACCCTCTCCATGCTTCTTTCCCTCTCGTGTCGAACGTAGCTTCCCCAAAGGTCAAAGAAGGCCGCCTTTCCCATATGGCAAGGAAAGGCAGCCCGATATGGGGGAGCCCTGCCGCGGTTTTCCTAGTCCAGATTGTATTCCTTGCGGATGCATTTTTCGTTGTATTTGTACCCCCAATGCAGCTCGTTGACGCAGTGCATCAGCCGTTCGTAATTGCGTTCCTCAATAGCGTCGATGAGGAGGGAGTGTTCCTCCACGGCGGCCAGATACCATTCGCGCACAAAATTTTTGCGAGGAAAATCCCACAGGCGGTTCTTGATGGGCGAGAGGATACGCTCGGCGAAGATATTGGGGGAAACTTCAAAAAAACACTGTGAAAGAGATAGTGAAGCCGATCATAGGTAACCATGTCGCCGCTCATGACCGCTTCCCTCATGTCCCCACTCAGGCGGCGCATCTTGGCTATGGTGGCCTCGGTGTACTGGTCGATGGACCCGGCGATGATGGTGTACTCCAAGGCCCCCATGATCTCGTAGAGGAAAGGGAAATCTTCCGCCTCAAGGGTATTGATGACCACCTTGCTACGGGGGTAGATAGTCAGGTAGCCTTCCGCCTCAAGGCGGATGAGCGAATCTCGCAAAGGCGTGTTGCTGATGCCGAGTTTGTGGCTGATGGCCAGAAGATCGAGCACGCTCCCGGGCAGGAGGCTCCCTTCCCGCATTTGCTGCCGGATGTACTCATACACCATCATCCTTCCCGAGACGGCAACTGTTTCTTTCCCGGCCCGCGACGGTACCGCCTTGGACTTTTGACGAGGATGCCGCTGTGTCTCGGAAAACATGTCGAATGGGACTGCGGAACTGCCCGCCAGTGCCGTTTGTCTCGTTTCATAGCCAGATAAGAAAGGAGAAACATATGAGCTGGTCTGCATGGATCGCTGTTGCCATTGCCGTACTCGAAGTCATCCGTGAGGAATCGGATTAAACGAAAAACGAGGAGCACCCGATGTGTTCGGGTGTTCCTCTTCATGTTCCTCAGAAGTTTTTTTGAGCTCGCAGTGCTGTTGGGAAGGCTTGCCAAGCATCCGCTTTATGGATACGGTCTGTGCAACGAACATAGCCATGCAGAAATAAAGTTCAATGAGTTAGGGTTATTAAACATGAATTTCACCCTCTCCGCCACTTGGAAACTCCAAGACATCCGATAAAGTCCGAAAAGCCCTTGACCTGAATGGTTGAGGGCTTTTTCTGTGTTCAACGTTGTCTGAAAAATCCTTTTCCACGACTCTATTCGAGGTGCATTTTACCGTATCTTGATTTTCTACGTCCATCATGCTTCAGCTTGTGTACTCCTAAGACGTATCTCCACAGACTTTTTCATGATGGCTTTGTGCAACAGCCTTCTGCTTATCCTGCATCTATCCAATGGAAAGGAGCAGGAATTGTCTCACAGCTTGTTCTTCTTACGGTTGTATGCCGTAAAGGAACGATTCTATGGATAAGGCCATTGTGAAAAAAAGAAAAAAGCATTGACATAAAAGATGCCGTATTCTATCCTCTAGAAGAAGTGTAAGGGGAGTAGCTGGGTCCTTGAGACCCCGGTAGCGTCAACAGCATGGCTTTACGGCCTGGCGTTACCATCAAGTGTTTGCTTGATAAGTGAGACCTTCACGGCAGTCATGCCGTGAAGGTCTTTTTTCTTTATCAGGCATCGCCTCACATTCTGCCCACTTTCAGCGGCTGTTCAGGAACGTACACCGTCCCTGTTTTTCCATACTCAACCGTTAGGACAGAAGAATGTTTGCACGCTTTTTGCCTCAGACCGTCCCTTTTTTCGAGCTTCTGGTACAGCAGAACGCCCTCCTGCAAGAGATGTCGGAGGCGCTCGCCGTCGTCATGGACAACACGGAAGCGTCGGAGCGCCATCTGAAGCGGATCAACCTGTTGGAAGAAGAGGCGGATCGGCTCTATCGGAGCATCACTCAGCATCTCTCCCAGACGTTCATCACACCCATCGATCGTGAGGATATCCATGCGATCAACATGGCCCAGGAGCGGGTGGCGGATAAGATACAGCACCTTGCCAACCGTTTTTTTGTTTCCGGGTTCATGTACCAGCGTTTTCCCGCTCAGATGATCACGGAAAGGATCCGGGGGATGCTGCGGGACACGAAGTCCATGCTGGATGAAATTTCCATGAAGAAAGAGGTGTCCGCGCACATCCATACGCTCAAATCCAGGAAGTCCGACTGTGAAATGTTCCAGTCGACCGGGCTTGCCGAGTTGATGGACAGCGAGATCGAAACCTTTGAACGCGTCAGAGAGATCATCCTCTGGGGGCAGGTCTACGACCGCATGGAGCGCACGGTCGATGCGGTATCGGATCTCGCCGACACGCTTGAGGAGGTTGCGCTGAAGTATGTTTGACGTTTCCTTCCTCCTTATTCTGATCATCATCGTGGCGTTGATCTTCGATTTCACCAACGGCGCTCACGACTGCGCCAACGCCATCGCTACCGTGGTTTCGACCAAGGTGCTGAGCCCTCGGACTGCCGTCATCATGGCAGCCACCCTCAACCTGATCGGGGCGTTTTTAGGGACAAAGGTCGCCAACACGCTCGGATCGGGCATTGTCCACCCCGATATTGTCGCAAACTGCCAGCCGCTGGTGCTTGCGGCCCTGATCGGGGCGATAGGCTGGAACCTGTTCACATGGCATTTCGGGATCCCCTCCTCTTCCTCCCATGCGCTGATAGGAGGGCTCATGGGGGCCGCCGTGGCCTATGCCGGCTTTTCATCCCTCAACGGGGGCTCCATCCTGACCAAAATACTGCTGCCGCTGGTCCTCTCCCCTCTGGCTGGATTCGGTATGGGGCTGCTGGTCATGTTCCTCATCATGTTCCTGTGCGCAAAGTGCGCGCGGAACAAGCTCAATACGGCCTTCACGCGGCTTCAGGTGCTCTCGGCGGCGTTCATGGCGACCAGCCACGGTATGAACGATGCCCAGAAAACGATGGGGGTGATCACCCTTGCCCTCTTCATTTTCAACGAAATCGAAACGATAGCCGTCCCCCTCTGGGTCAAGTGCCTCTGTGCCGCCTTTATGGCGCTCGGTACTGCCATGGGCGGCTGGAAAATCGTCAAAACCATGGGGCATAAGATCTTCAAACTGGAACCCGTTCACGGCTTCGCCAGCGAAACGTCGGCCGCGCTGGTCATCTCCGGCGCGTCGCTCCTTGGTGCGCCGATCAGCACGACGCACACGATCACGGCCTGCATCTTCGGCGTAGGCTCGACCAAGCGCCTCACCGCCGTCCGCTGGGGGGTCGCGGGGCACCTCATCATTGCCTGGGTCCTTACCATTCCCGCTTCCGGTCTTCTGGCGGCCTGTTCCTTTTTCCTTTTAAACGCTGTGGGGTTCGCCTAGTATGCAGTATTATTTCAATGGAAATATACTGTCTGATAAAATAATATCAAATCGTATTGACATGTTCTATTTTCAAGTTTAAAAATTCACTATATCATCCGAATAATACCCAGAGAGCTGTTGTATGCCTATTCCTTCAGTCACACAAAAATTCATGTGCACACTTTTTGTGTTCACAATGATCTGTGGTGTATGGCAATATGCAGCAATAGAGAATACCTTTTACTTCGAAGACAGAGAAAACATCGTATCCGAAGAAATCTGCGAATATGCCGTAACGCAGCGTATTGCTGAGCACAAGCGTTTAAATTACAATACAAATACAAGCGGCATAGAACCTCTTCTTCCGTTGCTTTCCCTCTTGCTTGGTTTTCTTCTCTACGCCCCCGTCGTCAGGAAAATCCATCTTTGCCGCCTGCAAAATGATTTTCTTCCCAAACTGTGCGACTTTCACGGGATGCTCCCACTCCCCTTCGCTCCTCCGCGCTCCCTCTCGTAAGTCTCCAGATCGGATATGGCTGAAAGAGGCTCTTTCATGCTCCCGGACACGCCTGACGCGAGAACGGCATCCGTTCCCGTGAATGAGGACCGTTTCCTCCGTCTTTTTCAGCGTGCACCCGGTCGAGGGGGCTGGACTCATGCTTTAGGACCATTTCGCATTACTTAAGAACATATTTCGGAGTGAGGAATATGGAAACCGTAAGAAAGCCGTTGAATGAAGATCGCGTAGCCTTGTTGCTTGGAAGCGTCATCTTTATCCTTGCCCTGCTCAAGTTCAGCGGGATAGACATGCTCGGCTGGGCCGTCAAAATCGGCATGTGGGTGGGCGATCCGCTTGACGCGTGGCGTCCCGCCACCAAAGGTCTTCTCCCCGGCTATGGCGCACTGTTCGCTACCTATGCCATCCTGACGGGCGCGCTGGCTTGTTGTGTGAAGCTCATGGGGAACGACGTGGTGAAGTTCGTCAAGTCCTTCACCATCATCTTCTTTATCGCCATGATTTGTTATACGCTGGGCGCCAACGCCTACATCGCGGCCAACCCCACCCAGCTCAAGGCGCAGGGGATTCCGTGGGCGCTGGGCCTGAGCACCGAGGCGGGGCTCATCCTCGCCCTCGTCATGGGCATCGTGATCAGTAACTTTATGCCGAATCTTGCGGAATCTTTGAAGGACGCCTGCCGTCCCGAGCTGTTCGTCAAGATCGCCATCGTCATCATGGGCGCGGAACTCGGCGTGAAGGCCGCCGACGCCGCCGGTTTCGCCGGGCACATCATTTTCCGGGGACTGTGCGCCATTGTTGAAGCCTATCTCCTCTACTGGTGCGTGGTCTATTACGTCGCCCGCCGGTACTTCAAGTTCAACCGCGAATGGGCGGCCCCGCTGGCGTCCGGCATCTCCATCTGCGGCGTTTCCGCCGCCATCGCCACGGGCGCGGCCATCCGCTCCCGGCCCGTCGTTCCGATCATGGTTTCCTCGCTCGTCGTGGTATTCACCTGCATCGAAATGCTGATCCTCCCCTTCATCGCGCAGCACTTCCTGACCGGAGAACCCATGGTCGCGGGCGGCTGGATGGGCCTCGCCGTCAAGTCCGACGGCGGAGCCATCGCTTCCGGCGCCATCGCCGAATCGCTGATCCTCGCCAAGGCCGCCGAAGCCGGGATCAACTGGGAACCCGGCTGGATCATCATGGTCACCACCACCGTCAAGATCTTCATCGACGTATTCATCGGCGTGTGGGCCCTGGTCCTCGCATGGGTATGGTGCACCAAGTTTGACAAGTCCGGCGACCGGACCATGCACTGGGGCGACGTGTGGGCCCGTTTCCCCCGCTTCGTGCTCGGCTATATCATCACGTTTGCCATTCTCCTCATCATCTGCCTCCAGTCCCCCGAGTTGCAGAAGACCGGCAAGGCCGTTTCCAGCACGCTGAACGCGTTCCGCGTCATCTTCTTCCTGCTCACCTTCTTCACCATCGGCATGGTGTCGAACTTCCGCAAGCTCATGGAGGAAGGCATCGGCAAACTGGCCATCGTCTATGTGGTGTGCCTGTTCGGCTTCATCATCTGGCTTGGGCTGTTCATCTCGTGGCTGTTCTTCCACGGCATGACCCCTCCTCTGGCCTCCTGATTTCACACACTGCTTAGCTAAGGAGAACGATCATGGCAGAAAAGAAGAACGACGTGAAGTTTCATGAAGAAATACAGAAGATGGAATACGAGCCCATGGACGAAACGGAACTCAAGCTCATCAAGGGCGGCATCACTTTGGGCATCGTCCTGCTTGTGGTTCTGTTCGTTGTGAGTAAATATCTTCTTCCCGGCCTTCATTAATCCTTAACACGGCGGGGGGAGAGCCAGCCTCTCCCCCCGTGGACACACCGCCATGTCTCAGTACAAGCTTGTTTACTACTCAGGGATGAACATGAACCTTGTCCAGGGCGCTTCCGAAATCGTGGAAGCGGATTCTTTCAACGACGCGCTGTCCCTCAAATGTTCATGGCCCGTTTTTGAGGCGAGGGATCACCTCTCGGCCGCCGCCCAAAATCCCGGCACCTGCGTCTACTACACGGAAATGTGGGAAGCCGTCCTGATGGACCCGAAACAGGCCTCCACCAGCCACGACTGTTACGGCGACTTTTCCGGGATGCGGTACTAGGGTCCCGCCCGCTCCAAACGGCGCCCCATCCATGAAACAAGCGTAGCGGGCCGTTTCCCGCGCCCCGCGCCCGTCCTGAAGGACGCCAAAAGCCCCCGGGCCATTCTAGCCAGGGGGCTTTTGGCGTTTGTCCCGCAGGCGGCAAGGCGTCCCTCCCGATCACCCGTTTTGGAGGACTGCCTTTACCGATCGCGGATGGTTTCCGACTGTATGCCCAAGGGCACCGCCGTCACGCGCCTTTATGTGTCGACAGTCATCAACGGGTATAAAAACAAAACAACGGGAAGGAAAAAGAATCGTGTGAAGATATAAATGGATATTTCATCAGGGCATATCCATCTATTTATCCAAATAAAGACCCCATGATATGTATGCAAAACCATTTTCTGGCGAAGAAAAGCAGTCTGGAGAACAGCATACCATGTTCTTTATGGAACATATGGCATTCTCAAGACAGCGTCTCTTCTTTGCAACATTTACGGCTCCCCTACGCAATATACAAATGCATTCCAATGAACAGCTTGATACAATTATATCAATAAATCAATATAGTTATTGTAACCTATAGTTTTTGACAGTATCACTGAAAAGACTTCTTTATTTTTCCAGAAATATTTTGCACAAAAATATCTTTCATACATCAAACATACTGAAATAAAAATACTATCCACTTAAAATGCATACAAATCCCGCGTTTCGCACAATAGCGGGCATCAGGCCCGTTCTTGCTCAAAATGCTGATAAATTTTCAGTATTACAATGTATTCTGTATATTACGGCAATCCCCCCTGCCTCTTTTCTCCTCCCTCTAGCCTTCAATTATTTTCTGTGCTAGTGTCGCTAATAGGTTTTTTTCACAATCCAACCAATGAGAGAGGAGAACATTCATGAGCTACAAGAAGATGCTTCCCCTTGTACTGGCGGCACTGCTTCTGTGGACCGTCCCCGCATCCGCCGCGCCGGAAACGACGCTGAAAGTCGCTTTGGGTGACCCTGAAGATTCTGAAATGGGTGTCGTCGGCCATGCTTTCAAAAAGTATGTGGAAGAAAAGACGGGCGGCAAGGTGGAAGTGCAGTGCTTCTACGGCGGCTCGCTGGGCGACGAAAGCGAGTGCTTCCGCAACGTCCAGAAAGGCACCCTGCCCTTGGCTCTGGGCGGCATCGCCAACCTCGTGCCCTTTGAAAAGAAGCTCGGCCTGCTGACCCTCCCCTACCTGTTCGCCAACATCGACGAAGTCGTGGCCGGCACCAACGGCGCGCCCGCCGAACTGCTGAACAAATACGCCACCAAGGCCGGTTTCCGCGTCCTCACGTGGACCTACACGGACTTCCGCTACATCTCCAACTCCAAGCACCCCATCACCAAAATGGCCGACATAAAAGACCTGAAGTTCCGCGTGCCCCAGAGCGCCGTGCTGATCGCCGCCTATAAGGCCTTCGGCGGCAGCCCGACCCCCATCTCCTGGGCCGAAACCTTCACCGCCCTCCAGCAGGGCGTCGTGGACGGGCAGTGCTACGGCTACATCGGCTTCAAGGCCATGAAGTTCAACGAAGCCAACCAGAAGTATCTCACAGAGGTGCATTACACCTATCAGCTGCAGCCTCTGGTCATCAGCGAACGCGTGTTCAAAAAGATGACCCCCGAAATGCAGAAGCTCATTGTTGACGCGGGCAAGTACGCTCAGGACACCGTCCTGAAGTTCCAGCTCGAAAACGCCGAAGCAGCCAAGAAGGAACTCATTGCCGGCGGCCTCGTGGTTTCCCAGCTTGAAGACGAGGACCTGTGGAAGAAGGCTGCCATCGAAAAGGTGTGGCCCGAAATGGCTGACTTCGTGGGCGGCAAGGACGCCATCAACGAATACCTGAAGGCTTGCGGCAAGGACGCCTGGAAGTAATTCGTCATGAAGACATAGGGTCGGGTCTGCGGGGGCGGACCCTGCCCTCTTGAGTACGGAAGGAATCCGTGTAGCGCCGCTGGCGTCGGTCTGTTCTTGCGGAACGGCGTCAGAGGCAGGGGAACACGGATTCCTCCTGTACGGAATGTCTTCTTGCCGCGGGTTCCGCCTTTTTCCGGCCCGGCGCCCGTTCGGGGAATGCCGTCCCGCGCTTTTTAAGGATTTGGGAGGAGGAATAGCAAACGTGAAAAAAATAGTCCTGGCCCTTCTGGACCACTTCGAAAGCTATCTGTGCCAGTTCCTGCTGGTTTTCTTTGTCGTCGTCATTCTGCTCCAGATCGTCCTGCGGCAGATCAACATGTCGCTGCCGTGGACGGAAGAAATCGCCCGTTTCGCCTTTATCTGGTTCATCCTGTTCGGCGCATGTTATGCGACGCGCCTGTGCGCCCTGAACCGCGTGACGCTCCAGTTCTCCAGAGCGCCCAAATGGGTGGGCAACCTGTTCCTGTTCATCGGGGACATCATCTGGCTCTGCTTTTCGCTCATCATGGCGTGGGAAGGCTATATCGCCGTCCTCGACCTCGTGGAGTTCCCGTACGCAACCCCGGCCTTGGACTGGGATTTGGGCATGGTTTACCTTGTCTTCCCCTTGAGCTTCCTGCTGATGGCCATCCGCATCGTTCAGGTGAACGTCATCAAGTACATCCTGAAAGAAGAGATTCTTGACCCGGATCAGGAATCCATCAAAGAAAGCCAAAAGACGCTCATGGCAGAAGGAGACAAGGAATGATGGAAGCCCTTTCCCCCGCGAACATCGGCCTTCTGCTGTTCGGCATCTTCTTCGTGCTGCTCCTTATCGGCAGCCCGATCATGGTCGCCCTCGGCGTTGCGACCATGGCCTGCTTCATCGTGCTCGACATTGACCTCAGCCTGATGATCGAACGTGCCTTCGCCTCGCTGACGGCCTTCCCGCTCATGGCGTTGCCGGCATTCGTCCTAGCGGGCTCACTCATGGAAGCGGCAGGCGTGTCCAGACGTCTCGTGCATGTCGCCGAAAACATCGTCGGCCCCACGCCCGGCGGCCTCGCGATCTCCACGACCCTGTCCTGCGTCTTCTTCGGCGCCATTTCCGGCTCCGGCCCCGCGACCACGGCCGCCGTGGGTATGCTCATGATCCCGGCCATGGCCAAGCGCGGCTATAACGTAGGCTATGCGGCCGCCGCCACCGCCACGGCGGGCGGCATCGGCATCATCATCCCGCCGAGCATCCCCATGGTCATCTACGGCGTATCCGGCCAGCAGAGCATTTCCAAAATGTTCATGGCCGGCATCATCCCGGGCATCCTCATCGCCATCGGCCTCAGCGTCATGCACTTCTTCCTGTGCCGGAACCTCAAAACGGAAGGGCTGGACTGGTCCATGAAGACCTTCATCCACTCCCTGCGCGACGGCTTCTGGTCCATCCTCGCCCCGGTGATCATCCTTGGCGGCATCTACGCCGGTATCTTCACGCCGACGGAAGCCGCCGTCGTGGCCATTTTCTACACCATCCTCGTGGGTATCTTCATCCATAAGGAACTGACGCTGAAAAGTTTCATGGCGTCCCTCAAGACCACGTCCTGGCTGACGGGCCGCGTGCTCGTGCTCGTCTTCACGGCAACGGCTTTCGGCTACCTGCTCACCTCGTACCGGATCCCGGTGGAAATCGCCAACTGGATCCTGTCCTTCACCAACAATGTGAACCTGGTGTGGTTCTTTGTGGTTATCCTCTTGCTGTTCCTCGGCATGTTTATGGAAACCCTTGCCATCATCATGCTGGTGACGCCGGTTCTGCTGCCCATTATGACAGCATACGGGGTTGATCCGATCCATTTCGGCATCATCCTCATCTGCTGCTGCGGCATCGGGTTCTCCACGCCGCCCTTGGGCGAAAACATGTTCATCGCCTCCGGCATCGCCAATGTTTCCCTTGAGGAAATATCCCTCAAGGCGCTGCCCCTCGTGGCGATCAACATCGCCGTCATCGCCATTCTGGTGATGTTCCCGGATATCGTGCTCTTCCTGCCCAACCTCATGGGTACCGGGCTGCAATAACTGCCGGGCGGCGGGGCCCTCCCGCCGCCTTCGCTTCACACAAGCCAATCAGAAAGAAGAGAATGCTATGAGCTGCAAAACCATCGTTTCCTTGCTGATGGCGGGGTTCTTCCTGTGCGCCGCCTCCGCTTCCGCCGCGCCGCACACGACGCTGACGATCGCCATGGGCGATCCCGAAAGCTCCGAAATGGGCGTCGTGGGCAATGCGTTCAAAAAATATGTGGAAGACAAGACCAACGGCGCCATCCAGGTTGTCTGCATTTACGGCGGCTCGCCGGGCGACGACGAAGGGGAACGTTTCCGCAAGGTCCAGAAGGGCACGCTCGACATGGCCCTTGGCGGCATCGCCAACATCGTGCCCCTTGAAAAGAAGCTGGGCCTTCTGACCCTGCCCTACCTGTTCGCCAACCTGAACGAGGTCGTGGCCGGGACCAACGGCGCCCCTGCGGAACTGCTGAACAAGTACGCCACCGAAGCCGGGTTCCGTATCCTGACGTGGACGTACACGGGATTCCGCTTCATCTCCAACGACAAGCACCCGATTACCAAACTGAGCGATATGAAGGGGTTGAAATTCCGCGTGCCTCAAAGCGCGGTCATGATCGCCACCTACAAGGCGTTCGGGGCTATCCCGTCCCTCATCCCGTGGTCCATGACCTTCAACGCCCTCCAGTCCGGCGACGTCGACGGCCAGTGTTACGGCTACATCGGCTTCCGGGCCATGAAGTTCAACGAAGCCAACCAGCGCTACCTGACCGAGGTGCACTACACCTACCATCTCCAGCCGCTGGTGATCAGCGAGCGCGTTTTCGAAAAACTGACGCCCGAAGTCCGTCAGATCCTGATCGATGCGGGCAAGTACGCGCAGGAAAAATCCCTGCTGTTCCAGGTCGAGCAGGCCGAAGCCTCCAAGCGGGAACTCGTGGCCGGAGGGCTCAAGGTTTCCCAGCTCGAAGACGAAGAACAGTGGAAAAAAGTCGCCATTGAAAAGGTGTGGCCTGAAATGGCGGACTTCGTGGGCGGCAAGGATGCCATCAACGAATATCTGAAGGCTTGCGGCAAGCAGCCCTGGAACTAAACGACATCCCTCCACAAAAAAGCCCGGACGGTTTTTGTCCGGGCTTTTTTTGCGGGAAGAGGGAAAACGCCGTTGCCCGTCTGCGGAAAGGCGTCAGGCCCGGCCCTGCTTCCAGCACCATACCTTTCCGAGTGCCATCGCGGGAATCATGGACAAGGCAGGGATAAGCGAAACCAGCGAACCCGCGAGGATAAACAGGACGCCCACCACCATGCTCACCGGAATGGCTTCCTGCAGAAAAACCAAGGCCAGCACGGGCGCGAGGGCGGGCTTGAAGAAGAAGACCAATGAGGCGGTGATCGGAGAGGTCGCCTCCATCGCCATAAAGTAGCAGGCAAAGCCCGCCCCGGTCACGCCGACGCAGATGTACAGCATCATCAGCGCGCTGAACGGGGTATACCCGGAAAGCAGGGGGATATCCGCGAAAAGGCCGAGCCCGATGTCCGCGAGAACCCCGGCGACCGCCGAGAGGCGGCTGACCGCGACGATGGCCGCCATTTCAAGGCTGGCGAACAGGAAGCTCCCGCATGTCACGACCACGCCGGAATACTTGGCGCACATTTTGGTCCCGAGCACGGCATACAGGGCGAACACCGCCGTGGACAGCAGGGTAAACGTGATGCCCGCCGTGCTGATGGACGTATCCAGAGGATTGATCAGGATAAGGATGCCGAGGCATTCCAGCACCAGCGCCATGACGTGCTGGCGCAGGATCTGCGTGCGCAGGATGAGCCCGGCGAAAACGAGCACGAACACGGGATTGCAGCTGAACAGGACGGCGACGACCGAGGCGTTCGTGTTCTCCACGGCGAGCTGATACAAGGTCATGCTGACCACAATCCCCAGAAAGCCGAGCCCGGCCAGTTTAACGAGGCTCAAGCCGTCGATCCGGACACCGCGCTTCCTGAGCATCCGCCTGGCGAACGGGATGAGGACAAGGCCGCCGATGAGAAACCGTGTGAGGTTCAACTGGACAGGATTAAACAGTCCGGCAACTTCCTTGAGCGCGATTTCCATCGTGCTGAAAAACAGCGTTGCCAGTGCAATAAACAGGTAACCTCTTTTCATAATGGCATATCCCCTTACTGCAAAACCGGCGTCCCCTCGCGCGACAACCATTCTGGCCGTACGCCTCCGCAACGTGGGCGCCTCCTGCCTCCCGTTCGTACGCTACGCCCACTCATGCGTAAAATGAAATATACTCATGAGAAACATGCTCTTAAGTTAATGATTCGATCAGCCTGGACTGCACTTTTCCAGCGGTTGCTCACCTCCGGCCTCTTCAGTTTCTTTTCCGGTCAGGCAACGTATGAAGGCATGGCCCGCGTGTGAAATCTGGCTTCGCTTTCTGGTCACCACCGCAATGGCCCGCTCGGGTATCTTATGCGTTGTCTGGAGCTCGAAGACGCTTCCCGCCCTGAGGCTCTCCTCCGCAAATCGCCGCACGGTTATGCCCACCCCCAACCCTCGCTCCGCAAAAGGTACGATCAGCACCGTCGTCGCCAGTTCGCATTCCGGGTCAAGCACAACGCCGTGCGACTGGAAAAACGCATCCAGATACGCCCGGGTGCTGGTCCCCTTTTCCGGGCACACGATAGGGAGCTTGGCAACCTCATCCAGCGAGAGCACGGAGCCTTCCAGATGGCGAAATGTGTTACCCGCGATAAACGTATCCTGAACCCTGCAAACGGGGATTATGTCCAGATCCTCGTTTTCTTCCACTGGCGAAAACACGACGCCCAGATCGATCCGGCGGGCCCGCAGCGAGGCAATCGTTTCAGGCGTCGATGCCGTGATGGTGCTGATGCGGACCTTGGGATAATCCTTATGGAACCGCTCCAGATACGGGAGCAGGAAGGCATGCATGATCATATCGGAGGAACCGATATGGATGCTCCCCCAGTCCAGATGCAGCATGGCCTGAATCTTCTTTTCCCCGATGGCAATCTGCTCGCAGGCCTGCGCAACGTGCTGGTAGAGCACTTCCCCTTCAGGCGTGAGCCGCATTCCTTTGTGCATCCGATAAAACAACGCGCAGCCGAGTACCTTTTCAAGCTGCCGTATGCACTTGCTCACCGCCGGTTGCGAAAGGAACAACGCCTTGGCCGCAAGGGTAATGCTCCCGAGCCGCGCCACGTGATAAAAGACCTTGTAGTATTCAAACGAGACGTTCATGCCCACCATCCTTGTTCAGCCGATTCCCTCTGCATTGACATGCAACAGCCCGGCAAGGCAACCCTTTTCGACAGATTGAAGGAAAAGCGCGTCTTTCCGCCGCTGCCCACCCTCCTCTAACGTGCGGATCAAAGCGGCTTCCCCAAGCGCTGGGTTCCGCGGCCCCCAGAAAAGAACCCTCAGCAGCCGAAACAAACAGATTTCTCCTCCCCTTCCATAGCAAGGAATGCGGATCCTCCCCACTCGGGCCATCCGTAACGCCCGCACAGGGAAAAAGGCCGGGACCCCATGCGGACAGGCGAAAAAATTTCACTGAATCGCAAAAAAAAGCTTGCCAGCCGCCTCTGTTTTGCATATACCTCTTTTCGCGCCGAGGTGGTGGAATTGGTAGACACGCTATCTTGAGGTGGTAGTGGGAATTCCTGTGCGGGTTCGAGTCCCGCCCTCGGCACCACTTTTTAAAGCCGTTGCAGTAACATACTGTGATGGCTTTTCTTTTTTGTTTTAAGCCGCTGTCGGATGAGGCCAAACCGTTTGGGCCGGAGTGTGCCAAACCGTGCCGATATGCCGGGGCGTTCACGCTGAAAATCGGCAGAGCCCTATGCCTCGCAAGGCACAGACAAACGACTCTCCCGCCCTCGGCTCCCTCACATTCCGCGAAACAGCCTATCTTTCATCGCCAGATGTTCCCCTCCCCTTTTCGATACGTATGCCCGGAGCTGTATCGCAAGCAGGGCAAGGCGGAACTCCACTGGACCACTGGAGCCTCCAAACGCCCTAAACGCCAGGACAGCGGTCCCGGTTCGATGCCGCTAGCCCAATCCGTCATTCCGGATGCCGTATAAGAATGCTCTTTATGGATACCTTAGCCTATCCAATAACGAATCAGCGCTATAGTCCCCATACCCACGGCAAGTGCACTGAAAAGGCTTCCTTTTTTATAGCAACAAACCGTCAGCGTAGGAAAGGATGCGATAAAAAAAAGGTTATCGAATGACAGTTCAAGATTGCCGCCTACAAGCACCAAATCCGGCATGACCAGCGCGGCAAGTACGGAAACAGGCACAAAAGACAGCCAGCACGCCAGCAATGGAGGAAGCTCTCGTCCAGCCAACAACGTAACGGGAACAACACGCGGAACAAGGGTCGCAAGGCACATGCCGAAGATACAGAGCAGAATATCCGTATTCATATTTTGCTCCTACAAAGGAAACAGCGATCGCGGTACGTGAGAAACAAAGCCCCGAGAGTGGAAGTTACTACACTGGCAACAATGACATTCCACCGACCTATGCCGCACAAGGCAAGGATTACGGATAACAGTGCCGAAAGGATAGCCGCCGCCGTGTATACATGATCCTTGCATTGGGGAACCAGCAGGGCGAGAAACATGGCGGGAAGCGCATAATCAAGCCCAAAGAGTTTGGGATCGGGCAGGAAATCTCCCGCTACGGCCCCTATAAACGTGCCGAGAATCCATCCGCCGTGCGCCGTGAAGTTGACGGCATAAACCGACGGTAGCCTTGCCTCCTCCCCTTTGGACATAGCCATGCTGTGCGTGGCGAAGACCTCATCCGTGAGCCCCCAGCCAATGATGAATTGCTGTGTCCGGGTAAACGGAGCAAACCACGGGGCCACAGCCGCCGACATGAGGACGTGGCGCAGGTTGACGACAAGCGTAGTGAGCACGATGGAAAAGACAGAGGCCCCCATCCCCCACAGGCCCACCGAGATAAACTGCCCCGCGCCCGCGTATACGAGCAAAGAAAACAAAACGGCATACACGGCGGGTATGCCGTTTTGGACAGCGAGGACACCGTATGCGAAACCGAGTGGAATGTACCCCAGAAAAATAGGGAAACCATGCCGCATCCCTGACAAGATGGAACCGGCGGGAATACTTCCTGCCTTGACAATCATACATTCTGTGGTGTCGGACATAGCAGTAGCTTATGAATAGTGGTTACAGATCCAAAAGAATCGTTTCAGTATGGCTGAATGCCTGAAAGGGGCTACAAGCGTACTTTCAGCATAAAAAAAGCTGTATCTTCACCATGCTGTGATATGGAACAAGCACATCCTATGGCAGAGCGAAAGAAAAACTTTCCTGCCCAGAGGATGAAGCAAGGGGGAACGCCGTTCAGAAGGAAGGGGGCTTTAGCCCCCCTCAAAATCAGGCGGAAACCTGTTCAGGCTGCCCTTGCGCCTGCTTATCGGCCAGCTTTTCCTCGTCGGAGAGCCGGGTCATGTTGATGTTGAATATGGAATAGGCCAAGGATACGCACGGCGCGAGGAACATGAGGAAACAGTACGGGGCATAATCCGTGAACCCCACACCCAGCATACCCATGGAGAAAAGCGCGTTCGAACTCCAAGGGACGAGGGGCGTCGCAAGCGTCCCGACATCCTCCGTAACGCGGGAGCAATTTTCGGGCCGATAACCTTGCCTACGGAACAGCGGAGTCATGATCGTCCCTGTCATGAGCAGGCTGAAGTAAGACGACGCCGTCAGCAGAACCGTGCTGAAACCGATAACAATCGTTGACAGGACGAGAGAAAACGCGCTCTTGGCATGGCGGGAAACGGGCTCAAGGATCGTATCTATCACCCCAAGGCAGCGTAACATCCCGCCAAGCCCGCAAGCGAAAATAACGAGCGCCGAAACTTCAAGCATACTTGTCACGCCGCCACGGTTCATCAGCTTCATGAGCAAAGGATTGTCAAACGTCTTTTCGTAGCCGCTCCACATGGCGTTGAACGATGCCGTCAAATCCACGCCGGCGTATCCGACAGCGACGACGACACCCAGTACCGAGCCGCTGATGATGGCCAAAATGGGGTTTGTCTGGCGCAGCAGGAGGTAAAACACGAGGATCATGGGGATGGCGGGGATGAAACCAAGCCGGAAGTTGGCCGTAATGTCGTCAAGGAGCTGATTGAGGATGCTGGCGTCGCCGGTGCCCGCATCGTGATGGAACCCCATGAAGAGATAAATAGTCAACGTAATGATGAATGCGGGAGTCAGCGTATTGGCCATATGCCGGACATGCGTGAGCAAGGGGACTTCGTTAACGGCCGCGGCCATGTTGGTCGTATCCGAAAGCGGGGACATCTTGTCGCCAAGGAAGGCGCCGCTGATGACCGTTGCGGCGGTAACACCGGGGTCGAAGCCAAGCCCCGCGCCTATTCCCATCAGGGCGAGGCCGACGGTCCCGATCGTGCCGTACGAAGTCCCCGTAAACACGGAGGTCATGGAACAAAGGATGAAGCTGGTCGCCAGAAAGAACTCCGGGGTAATGATCTTCAGGCCGATATAGATCATCACGGCGACGGTGCCCGCCGAAATCCAGGCGCCGATCAAGGCCCCTACGGACATCATGATCAGTACGGCCCCCATGGCCCGCGCGATGAATTCGTAAGCCCCCGCTTCCAGCTCGGCATACGAGAATCCCAAATACCAGCCGAACCCCGCGCAAACGACCCAGCAGCACAGCATGAGCATCTGAAGCTTAAGGCTAAAAAACATCATTCCACTTGCGATGATGGCGACGACGACGGTCAAGATGAAAACGGCAAAGCCGAATGTCAGTTCCTTGCGAACAGGCTTCAATGGTGTCGTGGTCATGACGCTTTCTCCTGTACGTTATAAGGGAGGGAGAAGAGGCTAGATAAGGCTTTCCTGAATGGCCTCCGAAAAATCACGGATAATATCCTCGGGTGATTCAATCCCCACGGACACCCTGATTGTTCCATAATGGATACCCAGCGCCGCCCGCTCCTCAGGGGTGAGGCTGCTGTGCGACTGCGTGGCGGGGTGTGCGACGGTCGTTCTAAAGCCACCAAGCGTATTGGCAAAACCGACCATCTTCAGCGCTGCCATGAAGCGATCTATCCGCTCGGAATCTTCAGGCAGGCTGAAACTCAGCATGGCGCCGTAGGCTTCGGGCCTGAACAGGCGCAGGGCGAGCTCGCGGTGGGGATGGCTTTCAAGGCTTGGATGATAGACCTTTTCGACGAGGGGGTTGGCTTCAAGGGCGGCGGCAAGCTGAATGGCGTTCCTGTTCTGCTTCTCCAAGCGGAGCTCGAAGCTGCGCGTCCCTCTCAGGATCAGCCAGCTGACAAAGGGGGCAAGGCTGCCGCCGATGAGGGTGCTCAAGAACCTGGCCCGCTCAATGGTTTCCTTATCGGCGATTATGGCGCCGCCGATGGCATCGAAATGCCCGTTGATATACTTGGTCAGGCTGTGCACCACAACATCCGCGCCGAACGTCAACGGCTTTACGACGTAGGGCGACGAATAGGTGTTGTCGATCACCAGCTTGGCCCCGGCGGCGTGGGCCATGTCCGCGGCCCCCCGGACGTCGAGCAACATGGTCAAGGGGTTCGCGATGACTTCGCCATAAAAAAGACGGGTATTCGGACGAATGGCCCGTGAAACGGCTTCCTTGTCGTTCAAGTCGACAAAGGTCGTTTCCACGCCATACTGGGGCAACAACGTCTTCAGCATCTGGTACGTCTCGCCGTAAATATTGGTATTGGCGAGAATGTGATCGCCCCCCTTCACCAGCGTGATAAGCGCGGTAAAAATAGCGAACATGCCGGAAGAGACAACCCACGCCGCTTCGCCTTGTTCCATCCTAGCGAGCACTTCATTGAGGCTGGTGAAGTTGGGATGGTTGATCCTGCCGTAAAGATAGCCCTTCTTCTTTCTGCCCTCCGCGAAGGCATGAACATCCGGATACGTATATGAAGAGGTTTGGTAGATCGGAAAAGATTCGGGATAGGCATCACCCCAGTCGATGTGATCTCCCAAATAAAGTTGTTGGGTCTCGGGGCTACATGCAGAAAGATTCTTCGTGTCCATACCTGTATCCTGTTGTTAAAAAGTAATTTGTGATACAGCGGAACAAGCAATGTGTATGCCATTAGAAATATAATTTTATTTCAGTAAAATACGCACATCCTATACCTTGAAAAACAGGCAAAATAGGTTAAAAAGATATCTTTTCAACCTATTTTGCCTGTTTACAGCGAGCATCGGATGCTCTCTATGAAAAATCAAAACGGTGCCATAAAATCAAAAAACATTATATTCCGCACAGCAGGACAGAGAAAGGATACGGGGCACACCTACTTTTCAAAAGATACCGGGAATCGCCCTGGACACTGTCGTCTTTTTGCCAAAAAAAGAACAAACAAGAAATTCTCCGCGAATGCCTCGGCAACTCCGCCTACAGCAAACCGGATTCCCGGAGGCGCTGCTCGCCCGCACGCGTCACGCGAGTTCCGGCCCGCCCTCTTCCACAGTGGGCCAGCCCCGCCGCAGCCAGTTTCTGGAGGCGGGAACGGACCTCCCCTTCCGAGAGGCGTATGCCATAGGCGGGCAATTGCTGGGAGATCTCTTTTCTGCCGATATGCCTCCCTTTCTCTCTTCCTTGATAAAGCAACAAAAGGATAGAGAGCATTTCCTCATCTTCATTCTGGAAAGCCCCCTTTCCCTGCTGAAAAGAAAGGGGCTTCTTCATCTTTTTTGCAAAATGCTGCGGAAGATCGGCACAGGTAATAAGGCGGTTTTCCGACATATATCCAATATAGGCACTCACATTTTGCAGTTCCCTGATATTCCCCGGCCAATCATACTCCAGCAAAACATCGGCGGCCTCCTTGGATAACTCATACCGCAATCCATACCCCTGCAAAAAATGATGCAGGAGCAAGAGGATATCGTCCCCACGTTCGCGCAATGCCGGAATTTTCAAAGAAAGCACGTTGAGCCGGTAAAAGAGATCCATCCTGAACGTATGCTCAAGGACAAGCCCGGGGATATTCTTGTTCGATGCCGAGATGATACGGATATCAACAGGTATGACTTCTTGTCCGCCTACCCGCACGATTTCCTTCTCTTGGAGGACCCGCAACAGTTTTGTCTGCATATTGGGCGAGATATCCCCAAGCTCGTCCAAAAAGACCGTCCCTCCGTTGGCCAATTCAAAAAGCCCGGGCTTCCCGCCCTTGCGGGCTCCGGTAAACGCTCCCTCTTCATATCCAAAGAGCTCGCTCTCGATGAGCGTATCCGGTATTGAAGCACAGTTGAACGCGATAAAGGGGGAGTCATGGCGAAAAGAGGCGTTATGGATGGCCTGCGCAAAAATTTCTTTCCCGACGCCGCTCTCCCCTTCAATAAGGATGGCTCCATCCCCTTTAGCCATCTTTTCAGCCAAATTCCGGCATTGCCGCAAGACCGGGCTTTTTCCAAGAATATCATCAAAGCTGTTTTTAGCGATATACCCGCCGCCTTTGCTGCTTTGGCGGATCTTCTTTTCCAAACGCCGTATGGCGGAAAACTCCTTATAGCGGATAACGCCGCCGGAATAATGGCCCTCAATGTATAACGGGTATGCATTCACTATATAATCAGTATGGTTGATTGACTGTACGTCGTCGCAGAGAGCTTCCGGGTTCTCGACCGTAAGCGAAATTTCGGAGAAACACTCTGAAAGCGTCATCATTTTGGCTTTCCATATCGGGATGCCGAATATTTTTTCGGCAACTTCATTAAACAGAATGATATGCTGCCCTTCATCATAGGCGATAATCCCTTCATCGATGACTTCAATGATCTTCTCCAAATGATTCCTGCTCTTAAGGATTGAGGCGATAACATCCAGAAGCTGCGGATTCCTTGGGATATAATTGTTTGTCCTGTTAAATACGATGTCGCGAAGCGTTTTATTGTTGACGAGTTCAAGTTTCGTCAAAATGTTGATGATCATGTAAGGATCAATGACCCGTCCGCCAATATTGACAATCTTTTTTATGGAAGGAGGAACCAAAGCCTCCTCATCCGGCGTCACGGCAATATCGACATCGTAATTGTACACCATATTCGGATAGTACGGTATGAATTCCAAATGCCTGATCCCGACCTCATACAACAGGTTGATAGTATCATACGTGCTTTGTACCGTATCATTGACGAGGAGGACACGGGATTTTTCCGGAATGGACAAGAGTTTTTCGAATCCGCTCTTGCCTATCGTCATTTTCATGGAAAGCATTTCGATATCATCATGAATATAATTGTGTATGATCTTTCCTACAGCGGCGTCTCCAAGCAAGACAAGATCCGATTGGATATTTGAACATATTGTTTTCTCTAAAGAGAGCGCATGGATATCAACGTATTCACCTATAAGCGCATAAAGCTGTTTCTGTATAAAAAGGGCCGTTTTTTCGAATAAACATACGATGGCTATTTTTTTCATATCAATATCCAATCATTATAAGGATACCCATATAGCAAGAGCATACCCCCTGTTCATTTCGGGGGACCTTCCCCACATACGCATTGCCTATGCAAAATAGGCCAGCATATCGCTTGCATGTAAAGAATATATCCTGTTTTCAAGCCGGATGGCCTCTGGAAATGTCCATTTGTAAAATACTATCGCCTTATACCCGCTAAAGGAAGCCTCTTGCAGATCGGCACGTTGCAGCACGTTCCCTGATTGCGGATTACGGCATGGTACGCAATCTGCCCCACGCGTTCCCTGAGAGGTGGCCTCGTGTTTTACGCGGCGATTATCCCTGTATTTCAGGAAAGGCATCCGGAACAACCAAGACTCCCGCCGCTCCTGCCTGCGGGGTAATGTCCTCTTCGAGAGGGATGCCCTGTCTAGCTCCTCCTCTTCCGCTGTTCTCTATCTCCACAAATAAAAAAGAATTGCGGCCTCATTCCACAACTCTTTTTTTCAATCCCATTCCGGATGCCGCAGGCATTGACGGAGCAATACCGCCACATCACGGCCGGTTTCCTTTATCATGTTCCAGCCAGTAGTGCAGTGCCGCGCAAATGGAATCCATATCCACAGGCTTGTTAAAATGCGTGTTCATGCCGCACTGCAGGGATCGCTGGATGTCGTCCGCAAAGGCGTTCGCGGACAGTGCGAAAATCGGAATACGCCGCGCGTCTTCCCTTGTCATGCCGCGTATGTGCCGTGTGGCTTCAAGGCCGTCCATAACCGGCATACGGACATCCATCAGGATAGCGGCGTATTCCCCCGGTTCGGATTCCGCAAAGAGCCCCACCGCAACCTTGCCGTTCTCGGCCCAGACGACGGAGAGATTCCTTGACTCCAGAAGCGTTTTGAGGATCTCGGCATTCAGATCGTTATCTTCGGCAATCAGGATCTTTTCATGGTTAAAACGGACTTCCTCCGGCATGGCCGGAACATCAAAGGCGTGCCTATGATGGGTCACCACCAAGAGCATATCACGCAGATGCTCCCGCAATACGGGTTTGTTGATAAAATAATCCACGCCGGCGGTACGGGCAGGGGCTTCCATCTCCCTCCAATCACAGGCCGACATGGCGATGGGGGTCGTGGCCTTTCCAACGATTTCCCTGATATGCCGGACCGTTTCCATATCGTCCATGCCCGGCGTTTCCCAATCGATCAGGATCATGCCGTAATCCCGCCGCCTCTCCCTAGCTTGCCGCACACAGACGACGCCCTCTTCGCCGGAAAGCACGAAGGACGCTTCAACCGCCATGCGGCGCAGCAGTACCGCCGTATGCTCACAGGCAGCCCTGTCATCGCCTATGACCAGCACTCGCACGCTCTCGGATTGTTCCAAGGCGTCCTTATCCCATCCGTACAGCGCCCCCTCGAACAGCCCGAGCGGTATGTCCACGGAAAAAGACGACCCCTTTCCTTGCTCGCTCTCCACGCGAATGGTCCCGTCCATCAGCTGGACGAAGCTCCTGACAATGGCCAGGCCAAGCCCTGATCCCGAAAGGCCCCGCTGATCCGTCATCTCCTGCTCGAACGGCTGGAACATCCTTTCCTGAAAGCTCTTGCTCATGCCGATCCCATTATCGGAAATGACGAACCGTACGAGTTCCCGATGCCCGACTTTTTGGACTGGCGTGATGTTGAATTCGATCCTGCCCTTTTCGGGCGCAAACTTCAGGGCGTTGGACAGCAAGTTCATCAAGACTTGCTTGATGCGCAGGGGATCGCCGACATAGATCTTCTCAAGGAGCGGAGAGGCAAACAGGTTGAATATTATGCCCTTCGCCACCGCGCTGCCGTATGTGAACGAGCTGACGGAGCTGACGAGTTCATCAAAATCAAACGGTTCGGAAGCCAAGCTCATCTTGCCGCTTTCGATCTTGGCGACGTCCAAGACGTCATTGATGAGCGACAGCAGGAAACGGGACGACAAGGCGATATTGTTCAGGCACTCGCTGAGCCGTTCGGGGTTGCCCACGTTCATGCCCGCAATGGCCGCCATGCCGATGATCGCGTTCATCGGCGTTCTGATGTCGTGCGACATCCGGGAAAGGAACTCGCTTTTGGCATGGTTGGCCTGTTCGGCGGCAACGAGCGCCATACGCAACGTAGCCTTCTGGCGCTCCTCTTCCTCAACGTCTTTGGCGCAAAAGAGGAGCATCCGCCTTACGGGGTCAAAAAGATACGCCCGTAAGCAATGCCACCGGGCTTGCCCGTTGCCCATGAGCACACGATACTTGAGCTCATGGGACAACCCCGGCGTGCCATTTTCCCAGGCAAGGCGTTCCGGTTTGAAAAAGGCCCGGTAAGCCTCCACATCATCAGGATGGACGACCGTTTCGCTCCGGAGCCGCACCAGCTCGCTGAAAACGCCCTGCATCCCGCTTCCGATCATGCTGTTCCGACCCGAAAAAAAGTACTCGTACCTGTCCGCCGGGATGTCGACCAACAAGATCCATTCGTAGTCGTGGTTGACCGTGAACCTGCAAACATCCTGGACGGTTTTGGTCTTTTCCTCCATGTTTTTCAGGTCGGTGCAGTCCGAGACGTAGCCGTACACGATGGTCCCGTCCGCCGTTTTGACAAACGAACACTGCGTGAGGAGCCAGCGGACCTTGCCGTCCCGCCTGATGACTTTCATCTCGAAGCCGACGGAGGACTTTCCGTCTTCATAGGCCGTCCTGATCAAGTCGTTAAAGCGTTGGAGGTGGTCGGGGTGAATAAGCTCGCTCCCCCTGATATCCGGAGCCGTTTTCATCTGGTCCTGCGTATACCCGTGCATCGCGCAAAACCCTTCCGAAACGTAAAAAAACGAGAAGTGCTCGTCCATGACGAACTGGAAAATACCTATGGGCGCGTTGCTTTTCAGGAATTCGAGCATTTCCTTGTCCCGGTACGTGGACGTCACGTCATGAATCCGGGACAACTCGAGCATACCCGATTTGGTATGAAACCGGCTGATCCCATCGACTTCATAAAAACGCCCTTCCCGCGTGAACAGCACAGGGGCCTTGCCGCTCCTGTTGAACCGTGGGCGCCGGGAAACGGATAGGAGGGACGCGAGTGGTTTACCTATGCAGGCATCTTCGGCTTTCCCTACAATATCCAGCGTGTGCCCGTTCGCAAACACGAAACGCCCGTCCTCGTCCGTGATCACCATCGGGACATCGGCCATATCCACAACGAACTTGAGAGCATCCAGCGAGGAATCATGCGGCGAAAGCTTCATTTGCCCACCCACTCCGACAGGAGGATCCGCTCCCCTCATAGGGACAGCGCTGCATCAATATAAAAGGGACAGCCAGCCTTTTGTCCCTTCTCAGTTCCCTTCCCCACACCTCATTTTTCCTTGCGGAAGGAAACCCCATCACCCTTCGCACAAGAAGGCATTCAACCCGCCGCGCCGTCATCCCCTTTTCTTATGGCAGGACGCCGCGATCATGGCGTACAGCTTGTCCGGGTCGAACGGCTTCGAAATATGCCCGTTCATTCCCGATGCCTCGGCCTTGATGACGTCGTCCGAGAACACGTTGGCGGTCATCGCCAGAATGATGGCAGTCTTCGCATCATCCCTGTGCAAGGAACGGAGCGCGGCAGTCGCCGTGTATCCGTCCATGACGGGCATCTGGATATCCATCAGGACAAGCTGATAATACCCTTCCTCCGACCGGGCAAAGATGTTGAGCGCTTGTTCCCCGTTGTCGGCGACGTCAACGGACGCCCCTTCCATCAGGAGGAGTTCTTTAGCTATTTCTTGATTGATTTCATTGTCTTCCACGAGCAAGACATGCAATCCGTCCAAGCGTTGACCTTCGGGCCTGGGCACAGCCGAGGCATGTCCACATCCCCGATCCTCCGCAAAATTTCGCAACAGGTGCACCATGTTGGATTTGAAAAGCGGCTTCATGATGAAGACGTCCACGCCCGCGGCGAGGAAATCCGCCCCCACATCCGAACAGTCATAGCCCGACAGCATGATGATGGGGAGATCCGGCCCGACCCTGCGGCGGATTTCCCGGGCCGTATCGAGCCCGTCCATATCCGGCATTTTCCAGTCCAGGATGACCGCGAAGTAGTCGTCCCTTTCCTCATGGGCGCGCACAATCTCGGCGACGGCTTCTTGCCCGCTCAAGACCCAAAAAGCCCGCATCCCCACTTCCTTGAGCAACAGGCTCGCGTATTCGCAGACATCCCGTTCGTCATCCACCACAAGCACGGGAAGATCTGTCAAAACAGGGGGTTCCCCGTCTTCGGCATCCCGGAATTTCAGCGCAACGCTCACCGTAAACCGGCTCCCTTTTCCCAGCGTGCTGTCCACGGTGATCTCGCCGTTCATCATATGGATGATGTTCTGGCTGATCGCCATGCCAAGGCCCGTTCCCTGGATTTTGCTGATCCGGGAATCCTCGGCCCGGGAAAACGGTTCGAAGATGCGCCCGACGAACTCCTCGGACATGCCGATCCCGTCGTCTTCAAACGTAAAGTAGAAGACACTGGCCCCTTCGGCATGGGTTGGCTTTTCCTCAATGCTGAAATGCAGACGCCCGCCCGCCGGGGTATACTTCACGGCGTTCGACAAGATGTTCACCAAAACCTGCTGGAGGCGGCTCTCATCCCCATACAGGCCCTCGTGCCTCACCTTGCTGATGTTCATGGTCAGGTGATGCCCCTTTTCAATGATCATCGGCCTGCACACGTCGAACACGTTCTGCACCAGATTGGAAAGGCTGAAATCGTTCGCCCGCACATCCAAGCGTCCGCTCTCGATTTTGGACATATCCAAAACTTCGTTGATCAGATTGAGCAGATGTTTGCTGGACGTATTGATCTTCTTGAGGCAGTCCCTCACTTTCTGGGTATCCTCAATATGGGCGCCCGCAATCGCCGTCATCCCCACAATGGCGTTCATGGGGGTCCGGATGTCATGGGACATCCGGGAAAGAAATTCCGTCTTTCCCTGGTTGGCGTGCTTCGCCACCCAACAGGCGTCTTCCAGCGCCTGTTGCTGGAGCCGCTGCCGCTCGACCGTTTCCGTCACGTCAATGCCCAGGCTGTAGTAGGACGGTATCCCATCCTCGCTGTCCTTCCCGTCCATATAGCTGAACGTGATGGTCAAGTGACGGATTTTTCCAGACCGGGTCACGATCCGGCCCTGCATGATGCTGCTCCGCCCCGTTTCCTTCGCCTCGTGCATCGCCGCCTCGGCCTGCTCCAGATCCTCCGGATGAACATACAGGCACTGGCTCTGCAGCTCTTCTTTAAACTGCTCTTCCGTGTAGCCGATGATCGACAGGAATTCCGAACCATACCACAGGATTGTGCGTTCATCGCGCGCGTCGAGCCGGGCGATGCCTCCCGGAAGGCTCCGCAGCATCGCCGCCTGCTGTTTTCCCTGCTTGTCCAGTTTGTTCTTGTACTTGGAGACATCAAAAACGAACTCGATTCTGGATTCCCGCCCGTCCCACAGTACCTTCCGATCTTTCAGGAGATACGTTTTCCCCAGCTGTTCGTTATAATGCTCCCACTCATAAAATCCTGAATCTTTCAGGTAGTTGTTGGTACAAAAAGGACAAGGCGTATTTCTTCCGTGGAATATCTCATAGCAAAGGTACTTTTTTCCAGAAAAGAGTTCTTCCCGAGAAAGATGGAACATATCAAGACCTGCTCGGTTCACATACAGCAATTCATAATTGTTCAGATCGCTGACATAAACCATATCGTCATATTCTTCGAGTATCCAGTTCCATTCCATATTTCTCTACCTTCAGGATCATTATAGATCATATAACGGATCAAAAATGATAATAGAAAACTGGGTTATCGGATCAAGATGTATTTCTGCAATCTTTTCTAGCGAATCCCGATACGGAAATGCCGTAATACAATATCAGGAAACCCTCCCAGCAGAATGGAGAGCCTTTCCAGCATACATTTCGATGGCACATGAGCCTTAACGTTTTATATTAAAATATTTAATATAATATTTTATAGGCTTCATTTAATGTGACACGTATCATAAACCTATTCAAGATGTTTTTACAGCGAAATAAAACTACATATACCTGTATAAACACATTCAAAACAGAGAAACAAGAAGAAAATATGAAAGACAACGCGTCATAAAGAACAAAAACCATCATAAAAAACGAAATATCCGTTATGTTACGCGACTCGTGCTTTAAAAAGAGATCAGTGCAGAAAAGAAAAAACGGCGCAGCCTCCCCGGTCCCTTCCATTTGGCCGGGGCATTTCCTCCCCGCATGGGAATGGCGTTACCGGAAAAGCGCGTCATCTCGCCGTGAGTGCCGTTCATGAAAAAGGCGAACCAAGAAAAGGTCGCCCCATCGGACATAAAAAAAGGCATCCAAAAGGATGCCTCCGTCTTGGGGCAGATTGCCTTTGAAGTGTTGCGCCTTTCAAAGGGCCATCTTGCCGGAAATACCATTTTTGCCGAATCCGCGCTGTGTTGCGGCGCACTGAATATGCGTTCGGCGTCAAGGCCTTTCAAAATGGGGAAGGCCTAATACCTGTCGTCTTCAATCGAGACGACGACGTCCATGTTTTGCTCGATCCACTGTTTGATCCGCTCATGGGCCGCTTTCCGGTGGGACCGTTTTTCCTTGAGCATTTCCCGATCGGCTTCCACGAGGATCGCGGAGGCTGGGATATCGGCGGATTCGGCACAAGCCAGCCCAAAGGAAACCAGCGCGGGCATCTGATCGGAACAGGCGTTGTGCCGATCAAAATTCCGCCGCAGCTTGGCAAGGATCTCCTCGCCAGCCTCACGTGGGCATGTGGGCAGCAGGATAACGATCTCGTCCCCGCCCATCCGGGCCACGCAATCCGATGTGCGCACGCTTTCCTTGCACAAGGCCGCCACGGTCTGGAGCAACTTGTCTCCGACAAGATGCCCCATGTAATCGTTCGCCAGCTTCAATCCGTTGACGTCACAGGAGATCACACACAACGGGCGGATCCCTTTGTTCTCGATGTTCGCCAGCTTGATATCAAAGTAGGTCCGGCTGTGCAGGCCCGTCAGCGCATCGTTCTGGGCGAGCTTTTCGAAATAATCCCTGTCCGCCTGGGAAGCCGTGATATTGGTGTGCAAGCCGACGATGCGGGTGGCCCGCCCCTTTGCGTCGCGGTGCGTCACGTAACCCCGCCCGAGGATCCAGGCATAGCTCCCGTCCAGGCGCTTCAAGCGGTACGTACACTCGAACGTGTCGCCGTATTTCGGGGAATCCGCCAGCTTACGCTGCGGTTCCACAATTTTTTTGAGATCGTCCGGATGGATCTTCTCTTTCCACGTTTCGAGGCGCCCGGGGAACTGTTCCGCCGTGTACCCGAGCATGGAAAGCCAGCGCGGGCTGTAATACACTTCGTCCGTAATGGGGTTCCAGTCCCACAGGCCGTCCCCGGCTGCATTGAGCGCGGAAAGCAGGCTGCCGTTTTCCGGCGTCCGTTGTTCGTGGCGTTCCTCAACAAACCCAAAAGGCTGCCAGGTACCCGACATGCTGACGGCGTGACCATCCGCATCCCGGCTCAGGATGGAGCCCCGCACCCATATTTTGACATACGAGCCGTCTTCCTTGCGGACCCGCAGATCATCCGTAAGCTCGTCTCCGAACAACGGCTGTTCGATGATGAGCTGATAGCGGCAATCGGTGCCTTCTTCGGGGTGGAGACGCTCTTTCCATTCATCAAGGTTGAACACACGCGGCATGGCCTCGGCATACCCGAGCAGGCGGGAGCCGTTGGCGTCGACCCACAGCGTCCTCTTTTCCAGGGAACAGTTCCAGAAACAGATCTGCGCCTGCCCTTTGGACACGGTGCTCACCGGAGGCAGATAGGCCATCGTGCCGGGAGCGATCTCAAATTGCCCTGCGATGCGGATCGCCCGGCCTTCGGCGTCCCTTTCCAATACAAACAGCCGTTCTCGGACAAAAAAGTTTTCGACCGGATACGCCGTCTCCAGAAAGCCCCTGTCCCCACCGATAACGCCTTCACGCAGCTCGCAAAGCGACTGCAGGCAACCTTCCGGGATATGTTCAAAAAATGCCGCCATTGTGGCGGGGCTTTCCCCATCGGACAAGCCAAAGGCCAACCTGGTTCCCTTGCTGAAGAAAAGCCGATCCGAAGGGATATGCCATTCCCAAAGTTTTTCAGTGGAATCGAGAGGAATTGAAGGGGAAAAGGCAATAGGGTCGGTCTGGATCATGTGCGTTCTCTCTAGAATGACAAACTGGACTTGAAAAACACACCGTCAGAGCGTGCCCCTGCGTGATATTCATGCGGCATCCCGGGGCTTCTCCCGCAATCAGACGAAACGCCGCAAGCGGAAACAGAGCCGATCAAGACCAGCCTGGAAGGATTTCTCCCGTTTTTCATGTGCCGTCTTGCGGCATCATATAGAAAAGAAGGAAAAGCCGATAGTCCTTTCTTTGAGGCATCTTTTGTTGCTCATGAGAAATCTCCGATCGAGAGGAAGGCGCCGCTTTCTCTCTGCGGGCGCATATCGTGCATCACTCCGGCGTTGCCTCCTTGCGTAACGCCTCCTTCTCCCTTCCCGCTTTCACAATACACTCCTGATCCATTCCCTCCATATTCCCGGCCGTTTTGGAGCGCCGCCTTGTACAGCCCCATGCTTCAGGTATCCGCCGGGGCTCTTGCCCAACCCCGGATGCCTCCTCGGGGCTTTGCCCCTTTGCGTCACCAAAAGGAAACTGGACGAGCGCCCCCCTTTGGGGTAGGAAGTCCCCCCTCAAAAGGAAACACCCATGCCATTCATTCCATTATTTCAGTCCCCCAAGAGTTTTTACCGGCTCGCCGTGGCAAGCTTCTTTTTCCTGCAAGGACTGGTCTTCGCCAGCTGGGCCAGCCGTATCCCCGACATCAAGCAGGCCCTCGCTCTCAACGAGGCGCAGCTCGGCGGCGTCCTGTTCGCCATCCCCGTGGGGCAGATGTCGGCGATGGCCCTGTCCGGCTATCTGGTCAGCCGCTTCGGAAGCCATAGGATGCTGCTCCTCGCGGCCCTGCTCTATTCGGGAACCCTCATGGCCCTCGGCTTCATCAGCGAAACGTGGCAGCTTTTCGCCATGCTGGTATTCTTCGGCGTCGCGGCCAACCTGCACAACATCTCGGTGAACACACAGGCCGTCGGCGTCGAACGCCTCTACCGCCGCAGCATCATGGCCGCCTTCCACGGCCTGTGGAGCCTCGCCGGGTTCGTCGGAGGGATCGTCGGCGCGTTGTTCGCGGCGTTCTCCGTCAGTACCCGCGTGCACTTCAGTTTCATCTTCGCCGTCTGCATGGGCATCGTGGCGATCATGTTCCGGTTAACCCTGCCGCGCGACAGGGCACGCGACACGGCGCCCGGACACAAACGCCCCAAGGGGAAAATCGATCCCTATGTCGTCCTGCTCGGGCTGATCGCTTTCGGCTGCATGGCGAGCGAAGGGACCATGTACGACTGGAGCGCCGTATACTACGAAGCGATCATCAAGCCGTCGCCGGAACTGATCCGCCTCGGCTATATCGCATACATGTGCACGATGGTCTGCGGCAGGTTCATGGCGGACGGGCTTGTAACCCGGTTCGGGGTCATCCGTATCCTGCAAGCCAGCGGCGCGCTCATCGCCGCCGGGCTGCTGATCTCCGTTCTCCTGCCCCATGTGGCCACGGCGACGTTCGGCCTCGCGCTGGTGGGCTTCGGCACGGCTTCGGTGGTGCCGGTCTGCTACAGCATGGCCGGGAAATCCCAGATCATGCATCCGAGCGTGGCGCTGGCCGTGGTTTCAACCATCGGGTTCCTCGGCTTCCTGCTCTGCCCGCCGGTCATCGGTTTCATCGCCCACGCGTCGAGCCTCCGCCATTCCTTTGCCCTCATTGCCGTGTTCGGGCTCATGACCGCTGTGCTGGCGCGGTTCCTGCGGCGGAACTGAACCGTCCCGCTTTCCCCGTAAAGGGAAACGCCCCGTTGGAACGACGGTGTTGTTCCCTCTTCCAAACGGCGGCCTTCCCAACAAAAGAGCCTTTTTCCCATCCTCTTGAGGAAAGGGCTCTTTTTGTGGACAGTGCCCTGAAAAGGGTTACGGGTTGCCGGAAAGCCTTCATTATGGCAGAACGCTTCTAACACCGTGGGGTGTTCCCGCAGGAACGCCTGACTTGCCGGCCTTGCCCCGGAACAGGGCCTGCCGCGTAAGGGCAAAGGGGTTCCGCCGGACCCGTCCCGCCGTCCCCCCTTCTTTCGATCCTTTAAGAAGCGGCCGCATGGCCGCCGACAACAGGACAGACGATGGAACTCACCTCCGAATCTGTACTGGCCCTCGCCCCGGACGCCTCCTCCGTCAAGGCGGCGCAAGCTCTGCTCAAACCCGGCCAGTGGCCGACGCTCGGCTTCAACGAAAACGCCGTATGGGGCGAATGCAAAGGCAGCGGCTCCAAACCCTACCAAGTCGAAGCCGACCTGTCCGGGCCGGTCTTCAAGTGCACCTGCCCGAGCCGGAAATTTCCCTGCAAGCATTCCCTGGCCCTGCTCCTGCTCCGCGTCCAGCAAGAGGCCGCCTTTACGCAGGGCGAAGCGCCCGATTGGGTAAAGGAATGGCTTGACGCACGCGAAAAACGCGCCGCGCGTCAGGAGCAAAAGCAGGAAAACAAGGGCCAGCCCGCCGATCCCGCCGCCGCAGCCAAGCGCGAGGCGTCCCGCCTCAAACGCATGGCTGCCGGCCTGGACGATCTGGAGCGCTGGATGTGCGACCTCATACGCCACGGCCTCGGGCAGCTCTCCGGGACTCCCGCCTGGCAGGAGGAAGCCGCCGCGCGCATGGTCGACGCGCAGCTTCCCGGCATCGCCGCGCGGTTGCGGAACCTGCAAGGCGTCACGTCCTCCGGGGAGGACTGGCCCGGCGTGGTGCTGGCCCAGTTTGGGCAGCTGCAGCTCCTCATCGACGCCTTCCGCCACCTTGACGCACTGTCCCCGGAGGAACAGGCGGATGTCCGTGCCGCCCTCGGCCTGTCCCCGGATAAGGACGAAGTGCTCGCCACCGGGGAACGCCTGAGCGATCTCTGGTTGGTGCTCGGCGTGGGCTATGCCGAAGAAAACAGGCTCTGGCGGCGGCGTGTCTGGCTGCGCGGGCAAAACAGCGGGCGCACGGCCCTGCTGCTGGATTTCTCGCACGGCGGCAAGCATTTCGAACAGAGCTTCGTCGTCGGCAGCCTTGCGGATATGACGCTGGCCTTCTATCCGGGCGCGGCTCCTCTGCGGGCCATCGCCACGGGCGATCCCGTCCGGGCCAAAACGGCTCCCATCCCTACGGTTTCCCTCCGCGAAGCGCTGGAAGGCATGGCCAAAGCCATCGCCGCACAGCCGTGGCAATGGCCCCTGCCCCTCATGGTCAGCGACGGCGTCCCTTGCCGCTCCGATGATTCGTGGTTCCTGCAGACGGATGCAGGCGACCGCCTCCCGCTCTCCATAACCGACAACGACGGCTGGGAATTGCTCACGCAAGGCGGCGGACGCCCCCTGAGCGTCTGGGGCGAATGGGACGGAGCCCGGTTTCAGCCCCTAAGCGCGTGGGAGCCCGGAACGTCCGGTTCCCCGCTGTGGCGAGAAGGAGCCCGCCCATGAACATGCCCTTCCTGACCATGCAGGCGCTGCTCGGCACGGATAAGCGCCCGCCCGAACTTCCCGCCGACGACAGCGAACCCGGACGGCTCACGCAAGCCATTGCCGCCACGCGGGACGGCTCCGAAAACGCCGAAGCGCTCAGGCTGCTCCGTGCCGCCGGGGTGCAGGCCGTCTGCGGGCTGGCGGGGTACCAGCCGCCCCGCGCCGACTCCGCCCTCCCCGAGCCCTGCCCGCCGGAACCCCGCGCGTCCGTCGACAAGGCCGCCGTCATCGACGTATTGCGCCAAGTCCTTTCCAGCGGCTCCGACCGTATGCGCCTTGAAGCCTTCAGGCTCATGCTCGGCGCGGGGAAAGTGCTCCCTCCGGCGCTGCTCCCGCAGGCGCTGGAGCTTGGGCGCCGCACGCCGTCCCTGCGCGGGCCCATCGCCCTGATCGCCGGGGAACGCGGCCGCTGGCTCGGCGGACGGAACGCCGCATGGAACCTCTTCGCCACCAATGCCGAAAACGAGCTTGATCCCGAAGTATGGGACAACGGCACGCTTATGCAGCGCGAAGCCTATCTCAAGTCCCTGCGCGCGCAGGATCCCGCCAAGGCCCGTGAACGCTTTGAAACGGCCTCAGCGTCCTTCGATGCCCGCGAACGCGCCGCCTTTACCGGGTGCCTCGGCGAAGGCCTGAGCGCGGCGGACGAAGCCTTTCTCGAAACCCTGCTGGAAAAGGATCGCAGCAAGGAAGTGCGTCAAGCCGCCGCCTCCCTGCTCGTCCGCCTGCCGGAAAGCGGCTATGTCCGGCGCATGGGCGAACGCCTTGCCGCCTGCATCGTCGTCCCGGAGGCCAGGGGAGGGCTCATCGGGCGTATCGCCTCAGCCTTCTCCGCGCCGCTCCCGGCCGTCGAGCCCCCGGAATCCTTCGATCCCGAGTGGAAAAAGGACTTGCTGGAAGAAAAAACGCCGCAGTACGAGGAATTCGGCCCGCGCGCCTGGTGGCTCTATCAGATAGGGCGCTGCGTACCGCTGGCGTGGTGGGAGGCGCATACCGGCCTGTCGCCCGAAGCCCTCATCGACTGGGCGCAGAAAACCGACTGGCGAAACGTCTTGCTCCGCAGCTGGCTGGAGGCCGCCCGCCGTGAGCGCCATGCGGCATGGGCCTCCGCCCTGCTCGCCCATGTGTTCAAGGAACAGATTGAGATTTCCGTGGGCAAGGGCCGGTTCAGCGCCTTCGCATTCATCGGCCTTCTGCCGCCCCCCGAGCGTGAGGCTGCCCTTCTTGAACGCTTCCCCTGCCCCGGCTCCGCGGGCGGCGGGGCCACGTTCGCACAGCAACACTATAAACAGGTGATGCAGTTCGGACGTTTCGCCGCATCCGAATGGGAGGGGGATGCAACCTTTTCCCTTGAAGGCGGACACTCCCTCGTCCGGCGGATCCGCTTCTGGGCGGACCATTCCGACGGCATCGGCCAAATAAGCTACCAGACCTCCATCGCGCTGGGGCACATCATCGAGGCCACCTTTTGGCTGATCCCGGTTTCCTTGCTGGATGATCTGCTTGAGGGCTGGCCCCACGGAGAAAACGGGGCCCCCTTCTGCCGATCCGGGTACGACTTTCTGACCACGGCCATAAGGACCCGCAAGGCCCTTCACCAATACTTTGCCTGAGAGAAAACCATGAGCACGGCTACCAACGAAAACAAGCTGCGGCACCACGCCGAACAACAGTTCGCCGAGGAACTGGAAGAACTCAAAAAATCCGACGCCCGCCAGCGTCCCGCCAACTGGGAGCTTTCCCCGTGGGCCGTCTGCACCTACCTGCTCGGCGGCGAACTGGACAACGGCTTTACGGTGTCCGCCAAGTATATCGGGAACCGCCGCATCATCGAAACGGCGGTCGCTACGCTGGCGACGGATCGGGCGCTCCTGCTGTACGGGGTTCCGGGAACGGCGAAATCGTGGGTGTCCGAGCATTTGGCGGCGGCCATCAGCGGCGACTCCACGCGCATCATCCAAGGTACGGCGGGCACCAGCGAAGAACAGATGCGGTATGGCTGGAACTATGCGGAACTGCTCTCCAAAGGGCCGTCCCGCGCCGCGCTGGTCGAAAGCCCGCTCATGCGCGCCATGTCCGAGGGCCGCATCGCCCGCGTGGAGGAACTGACCCGCATCCCCGCCGACGTGCAGGATACGCTGATCACCATCCTGTCCGAAAAGACCCTCCCCATCCCCGAGCTCAACGACGAAGTGCAGGCCGTGCGCGGCTTCAACCTCATCGCCACGGCGAACAACCGCGACAAGGGCGTCAACGAACTGTCCTCCGCGCTCAAACGGCGCTTCAACACGGTCATCCTGCCCGTGCCCGCCACGGAGGAAGAGGAAATCAGCATCGTGTCCAAGCGCGTCTCCGAAATGGGCCGCGCGCTGGAGCTTCCCGCCGAGCCCCCGGCGATGCATGAAGTGCGCCGCGTGGTGCAGATCTTCCGCGAGCTGCGGAACGGGCAGACCGAAGACGGCAAGACCAAGCTCAAGTCGCCCACCGGCACGATGAGCACGGCGGAGGCCATCTCCGTGCTCAACAGCGGCATGGCGCTTGCCGCGCACTTCGGGGACGGCGTGCTGCACGCCCGCGACGTCGCCGCGAGCCTCGTGGGCGCGGTGGTCAAGGATCCCGTGCAGGACGATCTCGTCTGGCGCGAGTACCTCGAAACAGTGGTCAAGGAACGCTCCGACTGGAAGGATCTCTATCGCGCCTGCCGCGAAGTGGATTAGGGAAGGAATCGGGGGAGGGTGCTTTTTGTAGAAAGCTCCCTCCCCCGTACCCCCTACCCGCAAAAACTCCGGCCGGCGGGGAGGCGGCGCAAAGGGAGCTGGTGGGGCACGGTGGGGCTGGGAAATCGGCCCATGTCCGCGCCGTTTCCGTTTCAGCCATGCGTATGCCGCCGGAAAACAGGGTTTCCGTATGCCCGGTTTCTCAGGGTGCACCCATCTGGGGGCAAACGGAGCAAACGCCGCCCCACAGTTGTTGCAAGAAGAAGGGCGCACGCCCGCATGTCGATTCGGGGAAAAAGGCTTTCTGGAAAGCCCCCTTCCTTCGGCGGGCACTCTTCCCCAACAGTTTACAAAAGGCTTCGCCATGCCTGATCAGACCGTTCGACTTTTCGGCATCCGCCACCACGGGCCGGGGTGCGCCCGCAGCCTGTTGCGGGCTCTGGAAGCAATGCAGCCCGACTGCCTGTTGATCGAAGGGCCGCCGGATGGGGAATCCGTGCTGCCGTTCGTGCTCGAATCGGGGATGTGCCCCCCGGTGGCCTTGCTCGTGTACGCTCCCGACGATTCCCGCCGCGCCGTCTTCTATCCTTTCGCCGAGTTCTCCCCGGAATGGCAGGCCTTGCGGTACGGCTTGGGCCAATCCCTTCCGGTGCGCTTCATGGATCTGCCCATCGCCCATCAATTCGGGCTGGACAAGGCCTTTGAAGACGAATGCAGGGCTAAGGAGGAAGCGCTGAGAGACGCGGAAGGACGTACAAAAACGGACGCCGCCGAAGGCACGGAAGCCCCCGCTTCAGACGCGCAGGCACCTGAAAACACCGCCACGAATACGCTTGCCCCCGAACAGCCTGAAGGCGGCGATACGGGCGATACGGACGGAAACGCCGGGGGTGAGGCGTCTGCTCAGGAGGACGTTTACGGCGATCCGCTCGACTGGCTCGGACGCGCCGCCGGATACGGCGACGGCGAGGCGTGGTGGAACCACATGGTCGAGGAGCGCATCGACGGCCTAGAGCTGTTCGACGCCATCCGTGAAGCCATGACCACACTGCGGGCCGAAGCGCCCAGACGCGAACGCGGCGAACGGGAGACGCGGCGGGAAGCCCTGCGCGAAGCGTACATGCGCAAAACGCTGCGGCAGGCGAAAAAGGAAGGCTTCCAGCGTATCGCCGTGATCTGCGGCGCGTGGCATGTGCCCGCGCTTGGAGCGGAAACGCCAGCCAAGCAGGACAATGACCTGCTCAAGGGCCTGCCCAAAATGAAGGTCGCGGCGACATGGACGCCGTGGACCTATGCCAATCTGAGCAGCCGGAGCGGTTACGGCGCGGGCGTGACCTCTCCCGCGTGGTATGAGCACCTCTGGCGCAGCGGCAAGGGAGATCGGGCCATAGGCTGGCTGACCCACGCCGCCCGCCTGTTCCGCGAACAGGACATGGACTGCTCGTCCGCCCACATCATCGAAGCCTCGCGTCTCGCCACGTCGTTGGCCGCCCTGCGCGAGCGACCCCGCCCCGGCTTGCCGGAGCTTTACGAAGCGCTACAAACCACGGTCTGCATGGGCGACCCCGCGCCGCTGCGCCTCATCGAGCGTCAGCTTATCGTGGGCGACAAACTGGGGACGATTCCCGAAACCGCGCCCACCGTCCCGCTCCAGCGGGATCTGGAACAGCAGCAGAAAAGCCTGCGCCTGAAGCCCGAAGCCGCGCGGAAGGTATTGGATCTCGATCTGCGCCAAGCCAACGATCTGGCGCGCAGCCACCTCCTGCACCGCCTGCGGCTGTTGGAAATCGGCTGGGCCACGCCGGGAGGCAGCCGGAACGCCAAAGGGACGTTCCATGAACTTTGGGAAATGCAATGGGTGCCCGAGCTCCCCATTGCGGTGATCGCCGCCAGCCGCTGGGGAAACACCATCCTTGAAGCCGCCACCGCGAAGGCCGTGGAGCTGTCCGGTGAAGCGGACTTGCTCCGATTGGCGGAACTGGTGAACGATATCCTGTTCGCCGATCTGCCGGACGCCGTGGGGCACGCCACCCGTATGCTGGAAGAAAAGGCCGCCACAGCCAACGACGTCGGCCAGCTGCTGGAAGCCATCCCGCCATTGGCGGCCATCGCCCGCTACGGCAACGTGCGCCAAACTGACGCCGGGATGGTCGCCCGCGTCCTTGAAGGCTTGATCCCCCGTGCATCCATCGGGCTGCCGGGGGCCTGCACCTCGCTGGACGACGAAAGCGCCGCCGCCATGCGTGCCCGCATCATCGCGGCGCACAACGCGATACGGCTCCTTGGAAACGAAGGGCTTTGGGAAAGCTGGCTGTCCGCCCTGCACCAGACGGCCCTGCGCGACGGGATGGTCCACGAGCTGCTGCGGGGCATGGCCGTCCGCCTGCTGTTCGACGAGCAGCGCCTCCCTGTGGAAGAAGCCGCCCGGCTGATGAGCCTTTCCCTGTCGGCGGCGGCCGCGCCCGCCTCGGCCTCCGCATGGATCGAAGGGTTCCTGAACCAAAGCGCGCTGGTGCTGCTACACGACGACGCCCTGTGGGGTGTGCTCGCCAACTGGCTGGACAGCCTGAACGATACGCATTTTACCAATATCCTTCCCATGCTGCGCCGGACATTCTCGGGCTTTTCCGCTCCCGAGCGCCGTCAGCTCGGCGAACGCGCCAAACGAGCCGCCGGGAAACCGATGCAGAAACAGGCCGAAACCCGTTGGGATGCGGAACGCGCGGCCCTGCCCGTCCCGTTGCTGCGGCGCGTGCTCGGCCTCACGGCACAGGCATAAACGGATGGAGGGCGTTGGCTTCCGAATGACGCTTCCCCAAAGACATGGAATGTCATAGGACATAAAATCAAAATGATTCAAAGGCTAACACGCTCAACGGATGACGCCGGGCTTACGGCGGCTCCAATGGGCGAGCAGGAGTTGATGATGGATACGGCTGAAGGGGAACGCTTGCGGCGTTGGCGGCTGGTGCTCGGCGAAGAGGCTCAGGCGAGCTGCGGCCTTGCCGGGCTGAGCCCCGAAGACCGGCAGATGGACGAAGCGCTGGCGGCGCTGTACGAAGCGGACAGCAGGCACAGCCTGCGGGGCGGCAGCGGAGCCTCGTCGCCGCGCGTGGCCCGCTGGCTCGGGGACATCCGGCGTTTTTTCCCGTCTTCAGTGGTGCAAGTCATGCAAAAGGACGCCTTCGAGCGCCTCAACCTGCACAGTATGCTGCTCCAGCCGGAAATGCTCGAAAGCGTGCAGCCCGACGTGAACCTCGTGTCCACGCTCATGTCGCTGCGGGGCATCATCCCCGAAAAGACCAAGGAAACGGCCCGGCTGGTCGTCCGCAAGGTTGTGGACGCGCTCATGAAGCAGCTTGAGGAGCCCATGCGCACGGCGGTCAGCGGCGCGCTGAACCGGGCTGTGCGCAACCGGCGCCCCCGCCATGCCGAGATCGACTGGAACCGTACGATCCGGGCGAACCTCAAACATTGGCAGCAGGAATACAAAACCATCGTTCCGGAAACGCTGATCGGCTATGGCCGCAAATCGCAGCGCGTCCAGCGGGAAATCATCCTCTGCATCGACCAGAGCGGCTCGATGGCGTCGTCGGTCGTCTACTCCAGCATCTTCGGCGCGGTCATGGCCTCCATGCCCGCCGTGAAAACCCATCTCGTCGTGTTCGATACCGCCGTGGTGGACATGACCGAGCAGCTTGACGATCCCGTCGATCTCCTGTTCGGCGTCCAGCTCGGCGGCGGCACGGACATCAACCGCGCGGTGGGCTACTGCCAGTCGTTGATCCGCGATCCGCGCAACACCATCCTTGTGCTCATTTCCGACCTCTACGAAGGCGGCGTGGAAAAGAACCTGCTCCAACGCGCCAACGAGCTTGTACAGTCCGGCGTACAGGTCATCACCCTTCTCGCCCTGAGCAATGAAGGCACGCCATTCTACGACAAGGCCCTCGCCGCCAAACTCGCCGGCCTCGGCATCCCGTCCTTCGCCTGTACTCCAGACCTGTTCCCCGGCATGATGGCCGCCGCCATCCGTAAGGAGGACGTCAACCTTTGGGCCGCCAAACAGGGTATCGTCGTTTCCAAGGGGTAACATCCATCCCCCCCGCTTTTGGAGGCGGCACCACAGCTTCCCTCCGCGCATCCCCCTATAAAACAGCCGCCCGGCTCTTCCGTAACGAAGAACCGGGCGTTTTTTCATCTTGCCTATAGCCGGAACCTCCCCGGCTCACGGCCTTTCAACGATTGGGGATTGCTGCGAGAAAGGAGTCTGGGGGCAATGTCCACCAGACAGAATGGGATGAAAGGCTCCTTGGCCCCTTCCTCTCCGCCTCCTAACGCTTCCTTCCCTCACAGCCGGGAGCAAAGGCCACCCGGTTCAGCCCAAGCCGCTTGGCCTCATGCAGTGCGGCGTCGGCACTCTGAAACACGGTCTCGAAGAGAGTCCCGTCCATTGGATATCGGGCTATGCCGACACTACACGTCGGTTTATAGCGCTCATCGCCACGGGCGGAAAACAGCGTGCCGAGGGCCGTATAAAATTCCTGCGCCTTTTTCTCCGACAGGCGTTCCGGCTCCACATCCCGGAGCAGGACAAGAAATTCATCGTCACCGATCCTGCCGATATAGTCCGAACGCCGGAATATCCGCCGCAGGACAGCCGCGACATCGTTCAGCACAATGTCCCCGAACTCCCGCCCCCACGTATCGTTGACCCTTTTAAAGTTATCCACATCAATAACAAACATCGCATGGGACTGGCGCACGTCGCTTTTCAAAAAACACAGATCTACCAGATGCTGAATCGTCATCCTATCGTAGCATCCCGTGAGGCAATCCCGGTGCGCCGTTTCTTTCTCAACCAACACGGCTTGCTTGCATTCCGCCATACTCATTGCCCTCTCTATGCGGTGGGAAGAATCCTCTCCACCAGTACGCTCATTGCAGCCACTCCCACCGGATGCCGAAACCGTGCTCCAACCCCGTACTCATGAACTTCCGGATTTTCTTGTGGATGCGATGGACTCACTCTTTTCAAACAATAATCCATAGTAACAACATATTACACTCACCATGACAAACGCCGGAAGAGGAGCAACATGAAGCGGGCGGCACTCTCGGCCCCTGCCGACATTTGAGAACATTTCCTGTTTTCGGTCAAGCGCTGCCAGCCTTTTTGGGCTATTTCCACGGAGGAAAGGCATAAAAAAGCCCCCCGTTCCAATAGAAAAAGGAGGGCGGAAGGGGCAAGGCTCAGATAAAATACAGGAGTCAGGCAAGAACCCCGGAGATAAAAGGCGGTTCCTGCGCAAAACAGGGCAGCAGCTCGCGTATGTTCCAAACCGGAAATCCCGCCTGTTCCCAGGCGAGAATCCCGCCCCCAAGCTGATACGCCTTGCCCGAGGCGCTTCTTTCCAGGAGCTCGGCCTTATTCTGCGTCCTGCTTCCCGAGCGGCAAAAAAAGACGACCGGCTTGCCGGAAAAACGGCTGTCCAGCCCGCCCTCACGTTCCAGTTTGTCGAGGGGAACAAGCGGGCAACCGGGAATCGCCCGTTTGAGAAATTCCTTTTCAGTACGGACATCCACAAAAAAGGCGCCGCCATTGCGGAAGAGCGTCATGGCCTCTTGCGGGGACAGTGTTTCCAGCATCAGAAAAATCGTTTGTTGAAGTCAGGGGCAACGAACGGCACACAAACCAAACGGGCATCCCACAAGGGAGCGGCCCGTACAAGTGCAATACCACTCCCGACGGCGGAAGGTCCACCCCTCTTTCCGGCCTCCCCACCCAAACATACGCCACGAAACGGGGCATCCGAACCGGATGCCCCGCCTTCACTTATTTCAGGTGTTCGCCAGACAGCTTCTGCTCTCTGGACCGCTGGGCCTTCTGCACGTTTTCCTGCAGTTTTTCCAGCAGATTTTTGCAGATAAGCTTCTGCTCCGGTACGTATCCGCACAGCTTCTTGTATTCATCCACGGAAATCCCGTGGGACAGAAGGTGCTTCGCCGTCAGATTCTGAAATCCCCGGCCGCAGAGGCAACACTGAACAACATCGTCCCCAATGGCTTCTTCAGGGCGGACAACAAGGCTGCGCTTGGTGAACTTCTTCTTCGGCGCGGCGCTAGGGGCGGCCTCAGCAGCTTCCGGCATGGGTTCTTCGATGATCACTTGTTCGCAGACAGGTTCTTCCATATCCATTGCGGCCAGCTTATTATTGGCCTGAATAAGCCCGGCCTTGAGAACGGTAAATTGTTCGATGATAAACGGAGTAGGCTGTTCGGGATATCTTTCCATAACCAACTTCAGCAGTTCGGCGTCACTTATCATGCATTCACCTCCGAGTAGATTGCCTAGCAATGTAATCGACTTTTATCGACTTGTATAGACCGTCAGGCCATAGGGGGATATTTTTTGCCTGATTGCAATAAAAAATAGAGTGCAGAGCAAGAGGCCGGCATTCCGTTTATCAGAAGTTGTCCAAGCCAGAAAGCCTGTTGCGCAATCTTACTTTTAGAGTCGCGGAAACGTTTGTCCGGTTTCATACAAAAAGCAGCATTACGGATACAAATCTTCTTCTGAAACGGCAATAACTTCTTCAAAAGCCGCTTTTCCCCTGTTTGGCTTTCCACGCACCACCCTGCGTGCACAAGAATCATTTTTTCATCTTATTCCGTACCATAATGCGGGACCCGAACATCTTGTTCCCCAAAGTATCTCCAATGCATTCAAGAAGATCCGTATTGCAACGAACGGCGGGAACATATTTTCCCGAAAACAATCCGGAGGGTATCCATTCTGTAAAGTTGTTACACGATCCCTTATTTCCCTTGAGCAATCTTAGTGCCGGCGCTGAGGCTTCTTTCTCCACTCTCAAAAGAAATGCTCCAGAAATGGAGCTTCCCCAGTGTTTTGACAGGATCAAAAAAAGCGGCACCGGGATTTCCGATGCCGCCCTTTATTCGTTTACGGACAACTAGTTCTTTACGGCTTCCCCTGCCAGCGGCTTACCGTTCCATTCGCCCGTCAGAGTCCGCAGGAACCCAACGATGAGATCTCGATCGCCCTTGGGGATGTCCATGCCGGAGAGATACACGCCCATGATGCGTACGGCCTCGTCCAGCGTCGTTACGGTGCCGTCATGAAGATACGGAGCCGTCAGTTCGACGTTGCGCAGGTTCGGGACCTTGAAGCGGTGCAGATCTTCAACCTTGCCGGTAAAACCCTTGAGCCCTTCGTCGGAGCCGAGCGGGTTGCCGCGATCCTCAAAGTACGCCTTCTTGAGATCCATATATTCGAAGGACTGCCCGCCCACGGACTTGCCGACGTGACAGCTTGAGCAGCGGTACATCTTGAAGCGTTGATAGCCTTCGATTTCCTGCGCGGTCAACGCCTTGTCGTCCCCCTTCAGCCACTTGTCAAAGCGGCTGTTCGGCGTGATGAGCGTCTTTTCATATTCGGCAATGGCATCGGTAACGTTCTTGCCGTTCCAGCCGTCGGGATAGACTGCGGTAAAGGCGGCGGTCAGTTCGGGGTCCTGCGCGAGCTTGGCGCAGATTTCATCCCAGTCCTTGCTGCCCATCTCAATGGGGTTCATGGGAGGCCCGCCGGCCTGCTCCTGAAGGTCCGCGGCCCGTCCGTTCCAGAACTGCTTGGTGTTGAACGCGGCGTTGAACATGGTCGGCGCGTTGATGTCGCCGAACTGCCCGCGGATACCTTCCGCGAAGCGCTTGTTGTCCGTACCGGCCTTCGAAAAATCATGACAGGTTACGCAGGCGACGGTATTGTCTCCGGACAACCGCTTGTCGACGAACAGCTTTTCACCGAGCGCCACCTTGGCGGCATTGACGGGGAGCGCGTCCGGCAGCGGCTGCAGCGGTTCATCGGCATGACGCGGAGCCGCCAGCCCGGTGGCATAGTGGGCGGCACGCGAGGCCTTCACCCAATCGAGGATGGCGGCCCTGTCTTCAGACGACACACGGCTGCCCCAGTGCACGGCGGTAAACTTCGCGGGCGGCATGGTTTCGTTGACGATAACCCATTCCATCTTGGCAAGCGTCGCTTCGCCGATCGGCTTGTCCTTCGCGGCTTCGACCAGTTCCAGATTCAAGTCCATCGCCCGAAGGCCGTCGTTGAAATCCTTTTCGATGATTTCCTTGATCCCCGGAATTTTAGCATAGAACGGCAAATCATAATTCCGTGAATGGCAAGCCATGCACTTGTCCATCACTATGTCGGAAACCTTGGAAAACTTCGTCAGCTGAGGGTGGTTCGGGGGAATCCCCTTGTCGGCGCCAACGCTCTCGTTCAACGCTCCTCCTGTCACGACGGAAGCGGCCAAAACGCAGCTGGCCACCAGCAAAGCGGAACGGGTTCTCATCTTGCCCTCTCTTGTTATAAAACGATAATGCGAACGCTTCCTCTACTCCTGTTTGCGGATTTTTGAACAAATCATGCATGAAGTCAATAGTAATAGGAATTGTTTTTGATAAAATCTTTTTTTACACAAGCAATCGCCTTGTTTTGCTCCCGATATCCCAGTTCAGCCGGGATAAACAGCTCAGGAACTCTCCGCCATTGCCCTTCAATATCCAGCCGCTCCCCATGAGAGCCCCCTGCCCTTCCCCAACCATCTGCAAGTCCATAAAAACGCCCTCCCGGTGAACCGAAAGGGCATCCTTTTCATCATTTCATGAAGCGCCGTACTCTGAAGCATCCGCTCAAGGTTTCTTCTGCCCGGCGCCGCCGAACAGTTCCCTATATTCCTCGTCGAAATCCTCAAAGGACAAGCGCACGGGCTTCCCTTTCGCGGCACCGGTTCCCGCATGGACAAGGGAAGGGATCATATCGGAAACGTCGTTGAACCCGTCCCGCGTATACGAAATTTCCACAGGCCGCCCATTCTGCCAGAACCGGCAGATCACGGGATACGTTTCGTCAGGATTCCTGATCACATCGCAGACCATGCCGTACCCGTACGCGGCATCCAACACGCTGTCCCCGGCGATAAACCCCATAGCAACCTCCCTTCCGGCCTTCTCTTCCCCGCTTGCGACGCCGGGCCGGGAAGATGCCTCCTTCGTACGGCCTTCCGTCCCAAAGAGGAAGCCCGTTAGGCTCCGAGTTCCTTACGTTTGCGCCAGAGCGTCACCGTGTTGATTCCGAGCAGTTCGGCGGCCCGTTCCATGCTGACGCCGAGCCCGAGCACTCGCCGGATGTGTTCCGCTTCCAGCTCACGCAGGGTCAGGATATGCGGCTCCTCATCCGGACCGGACCGCACCCCTTCCCCGGCGCTCAGCGCGGGCGGCAAATCCGCCAGCGTCACTTCACGTCCGGCGGCGAGCAGCGCGACCCGTTCCATGACGTTCCGCAGTTCCCGGACGTTGCCGGGCCAACCGTACCGCAGCAGCGCCTGGCGTGCGGCCTGCGACAGGGTGGGCGGCGTGCCGTATTTGGCGGAAGCAGAGCGCAGCAGCTTTGCGGCGAGGGGCTCGATGTCCTCGGGCCGTTCTCGCAGCGGCGGAACCGTACACTCGAATACGTTCAGCCTGTAGTACAGATCTTCGCGGAACGTCCCGGACTTCATCATAGCGGCAAGATCCCGGTTCGTCGCGGCAATGATGCGCACATCCAGCCGGATGGGCTTATTGTCCCCAACCCGTTCGATGACCTTATCTTCATGGAAACGCAGCAGCTTGGACTGCGCCGTAGCCGACAGTTCCCCGATTTCGTCAAGGAACAGGGTGCCGCCGTCCGCCAGCTCGAATTTGCCCGCCTTATCGCGCACCGCTCCGGTAAAAGCCCCCCGCACGTGCCCGAACACTTCGGATTCGAAAAGGTTTTCCGCGATCGCCGTGCAGGTTACTTCCACAAACGGCTTGTCCGCACGTGCCGATCTTCTATGGATGGACCGAGCCAGCTCGGTCTTGCCCGATCCCGTCTCGCCGGACAGGAGCACTGTGGCATCGCTCGGCGCGATCCGCTCCACAACGGACTGGAGAGCCTGGCATTTCGGTGAAGTCAGCCCGTCGAACCAGTCACCGGACCCGGCCCGCAAGCGCGAGTTTTCCCGCTGGAGGTCCACCAGCATCTCCACCTTGCGGATGAGGTGCTCCAACTGTTCGGTGGTGAACGGTTTTGGCAAATAATCGTAGGCCCCGGCCTTGATGGCGGACACGGCGTTTTCGTACGAGGCGAAGGCGGTCATGACCACGCAGATCATCTCAGGCCAGCGCGCATGTGCATCCCGCACAAGATCTACCCCGGACATGCCTTCCATGCGCATGTCCGTCAGCAGCAGGTCCGCGCTCTTGTCTTCCAGCGCCTTGATCGCGGCTTCCGCGCTCTCCACGCCCACGGGCTGGCAGCCCATCATTTTCAGGCCAAGCATCAGCGTCCTCACGATCCCCGGATCGTCGTCCGCCACCAGAACTCGCAGCATGTGGGACTCCTTATGAGGATGAATTGGGGGAGGGGAGAGGAAACCTTTCTGGAGAAAGGTTTCCTCTCCCCTCCCCCAAGCCCCCTCCTCTCTCCTTCCCAAGGCTTTCCTATGCGGGCATCAGCCTGTTCCCTTATGCGGGAACGGGCCGACCGTACGCTTTTCGTTACCGCAAAAAGGCTGTCGGCTCAAATCGGCAATACCGGCTTTCGACGCAGGTTAGGCGTAGCCCAAGGGGATTGCCGTAAAACCGGGCCGCCTTCAAATGCGTTCCATTCATTGTTACCTGTCGGTCTATTGTCTTTTCACAAAACCGGACCCCCGCGTCAAATCCTCCCCCTGAACAGGAATTCGATAAGCGCAAAAGTCTTTGGAAAGGGAGGGATGTTTTTGAGGAATTGAGGGAAAAGCGTGGGGGTATTCCCCTCTTTCTTCAGAAAAGTTTTCCATCCCTTCCCAATGCCTTCCTCTACTTCGCCAACGGCAGCAATACGGTGAAAATGGCTCCCCCTCCGGGATTTCGCGCATAGCGGATCACGCCGCCGTGCGCTTCCACGATATCGCGGGTGATCGCCAGACCAAGCCCGACCAGCCCTTCACGCGTCCCGGCTGTCCGTCCGTGCGAGAACGGCTCGAACAAACGCGCCTCCAGCTCCGGCGGAATCCCCGGCCCATCGTCTTCTACCCGAAGAACGGCATCGTCCTCTTCCTGCGTGATGACGATCCGCACCGTGGAGCCGACGGAACCGACACGCAGAGCGTTGGACACCAGATTCGACAGCACCCACGCAAACCGCTCAGTATCAATGGTCACGGGGATATCGGTTTCGGGCATACTCAGAAGCAGGCGCTCGCCGGACTCGCGGGCCACCAGCTGGAAGGGGATCAGCCACTCGCGCACGCGCTCGACAAGATCCACCGTATCGGGGACAAGCTGGAGCGCCGAAGGGCTCATGCGGGCGATTTCCATAAACTGCCGGGCCACGGTCCGCAGCCGGGCGGCATCCTGCCCCACCGTCTCAACGAGCATGGACATCTCCTCATCCAGCCCCGGACGCCGGGCCATGAGATCCGCCGCCAAACCAAGGGACTGCATGGGCGTCTTCAATTCGTGGGATATCCAGTCCATCATCTCCGAACGCAACCCGTCGCGCCGACGCTTCTCGGTCACGTCGCTCAGGAGAAACACCTGCCCCGTCACCGCGCCTTTGCCGCTGAGCAGGCTCCGCCGACGCCCGGCATAAATGCGCTCCTCACCGCCGACGCGCAGGGTGATCTCCTGCTTGCCCTGCATGTCGTCGCGGAGTCCGTCCCGCAGGGCCATGTAGTTGGGCGCGCTGGTGGACAAATCCCTCCACGGCTTGCCCTGCACATCATCTTTGGCCAAGCCAAGAAGCGAAAGCATACGGTGGCTGACCAGCATGACGTCCCCTGCGGCGCTCAGCACCAAGACCCCGTCCTCGACCGACTCGAGGATCACTTCAAGCTTCCGCTTTTCCACGACCAGCTTGTGCACGTTCAGCTCGTCCAGTTCCCCGAGGCGATCCCACAGGCGGGACAACTCATCGAACAACAGCCGCACTTCCAGCGTCTGCGGGTCCGGCAGATGGAGCTTCCGCCCAAGCTGCGGGCGATCGCGGAACAGTTCCGCCACCCGCCGCAACGGATGGGCCAGACGCTCCGCCACGCTGTCCGCAAGGAGAAAGGCCCAAAACGTGCCGAGCAGGAACGCCGCGGCCGTCACCGCCATCATGATGTCGCGGAACCGGGCGTTCTTGCTGAGCCGCAGGAACATCCCCCGCTCGTTGACCTGAACCAGGGCGTCGATGCGGGCGTGCAGGCCCCGGTAATTGGCGTCGTCCGGAGTCTGGCGGTACGCATCCCATGAGGCTTGAAGATCCGTAATGACCTTCCGCTCGGCCTCTTCGGTAATGTTGCCGGAAGCCTGTTCCAGCGTGTCGGCAAACCGTTTTTCCCAGCCGAGCGTATCGGTGTCGCGGTACAGCTCGGGGAACCGGATGCCGTTCATGGCCCGTACCATCTCCTGCGCGTAGGCGATGGAGTCGTAGTTCATACGGATGAGCTCCGAGGGAACCCGCCCCGCAATGGTGATGCCGGTCACCATCAAAACCCCGAGCGCCCCGAACAGCAGCACGAGACGCAGAAAGGAGCGGCGTATCCGCTTGTGCATGGTGGGAAGAACAATCATGACGCGCTCACTTGATATACTTCGGGGTGACGTTGGCGACGTGCACATCCACGCCCACGGCCTCATACAGGAAATCCAGCAGGAACGAGCCGCGCAGCCGCTCCCGCAAGGGCGACAGCCGCGACTTGCCGAAGATCGCGTGCCGCACGTTGCGCTCGCTGGCGAAATTCACCAGCGTTTCGGCGATATCCACGCCTTCAAGCTGCACCACTTCCGCGCCGAGCCTCGTCGCCAGCTGCAGGTTGTGCTGAAGCTGGCGCTGGATGCCCGCGTCTATGCGGGTCGGGCTTTCCTGCGGCCTGCGGACATAAACCACGTAACACGGCGATCCGAGCTGGTTCGCCATACGCACGCCACGGCGGATAAGCGATTCGGCATCGGTGGGCCATGAGCTCAGGGCGACCATGACCGCCTCCACCGCATACCCGGCCAAGGCGGGCTTGAGGAGCTCCTGCGCCTCGATCTTGCGGACCTGATCCCCTGATGCCTCGCGCAGGCACAGCTCCCGGAGAAAGGACAGGTTCTCGTAGGTGAAGAAGCTCGACAGCGCCCGCTCGGCCTGTTGCGGCGCGTAAATCTTGCCTTGCCGGAGGCGCTCGCGGAGTTCCTCTTTGGTCACGTCCACGTTGACGACCTGATCGGCCCGCCGCAGCACGGTGTCCGGGATGCGTTCCCGCACGGCGATGCCGGTGGCCTCTTCGACGCGCGCCGCCACGGATTCCAGATGCTGCACGTTGATGGTCGAAATGACATTGATGCCCTGCGCCAGCACTTCGAGCACATCCGAGTAGCGCTTGTCGTTCTTGGAACCGTCCGCGTTGGTGTGGGCCAGCTCGTCCACCAGCACGACCTGCGGTTTGCGGGCAAGGATGGCCTCGACGTCCATTTCATGGAAAACGGCGTCCCCCACGCGCCATTCGCGGGGGGGGACGGTTTCCAGATGCTCGGCGAGCGCCATCGTCTCGGGGCGGTCGTGGGGTTCGAGGTACCCGATCACCACATCCACGTGCTGCTGTTTCAGGCGCAGCCCCTCCTGCAGCATGGCGTAGGTTTTCCCCACGCCGGCCGCGTATCCCAGATAGACTTTAAGGGACCCCTGCCGTTTGCGTTCGATGAGTTCCGCGAAACCGTCCATGACCATCCTCCCGACACGGAAAGTACTTCTTTCCTCGCCCGGCTACCGGAGTTCGTCAAGAGCCAGATTGAGGCGCAGCACATTGACCTTCGGTTCACCCCACACGCCCCATTCCGGGCCTTCCACATGGCCGCGCACGAGCGTTTCCACCGCTTCCGGAGACAGGCCGCGGGCTTCGGCCACGCGCCGGACCTGCATCAGGGCCGCATCCGGGGAAATATGAGGATCAAGGCCGCTTCCCGAAGCGGTCAGCATATCCACGGGCAACACGCCTTCGGGCCGCTCGGCGCGCAGCTCCTGTTCCGAGGCCCGGACGCGCTCGGCCAGAGCCTTGCTGGTGGGGCCATAGTTGGAACCGGAGGAGGAACCGGCATTGTACCCGGCTGCTGAGGGGCGGGGATGGAAATACTTCGCGCTGGAGAACGGCTGCCCGATGAGGGCGGAACCGACGATCGCGCCGTCCCGCAGGATCAGCGAACCCGCCGCTTCTTTAGGGAAGAAGGCGTCGGCCGCCCCGGTGACGAGCATCGGGTAAGCGGCGCACAAAAGGACGGCGAGGCACAGCGTGGACAGAACGGACTGACGAATGAGCTTGAACATGACGTATATCCTTATGTGAAAAAGAAACCTGAAGGGACGCACGCGGAGGAGACTTCCGGAGTTGGAGAGGAACGAACGCCCCTTCAGGTTATATGTACCGACGCGGCTAGACGAGGCCGACGGCGGAAATCACGATATCAATGAGCTTGATGCCGATGAACGGGGCGATGACGCCGCCGAGCCCGTAGACCAACAGGTTGCCGCGCAGGACCGAAGCCGTGGAACGGGGACGGTAGCGCACGCCCTTGAGCGCCAGCGGGATGAGCAGGATGATGATCAGGGCGTTGAAGATCACTGCGGACAGGATGGCGCTCTGCGGCGTGGACAGGTGCATGACGTTCAGCACGCCGAGCTCCGGCAGGGCCGCCATGAACAGCGCAGGGATGATGGCGAAGTACTTGGCCACGTCGTTGGCGAGGCTGAACGTGGTGAGCGCGCCCCGGGTAATCAGAAGCTGCTTGCCGATCTCTACGATCTCGATGAGCTTGGTGGGGTCGGAATCGAGGTCGATCATGTTCCCGGCCTCGCGGGCGGCCTGCGTGCCGGTGTTCATGACCAGCCCCACGTCGGACTTGGCCAGCGCCGGAGCGTCGTTGGTGCCGTCGCCGGACATGGCCACAAGACGGCCTTCCTTCTGGAGATCCAGAATGAGCTGCAGCTTGTCCTCGGGCTTGGCTTCGGCAAGGAAGTCGTCCACCCCCGCCTCCGCGGCGATGGCCTGCGCGGTGAGGCGGTTGTCGCCCGTGATCATCACGGTCTTGATGCCCATGGCCCTGATGCGGTCGAAACGATCGCGCATACCGGGCTTGACCACGTCCTTGAGCTGGATGACGCCGAGCACGCCCCGCGTGGAGGAGGCCACCACCAGCGGCGTACCGCCCTCACGGGCCACGGGATCGACGAGGGCCTTCAATTCCTCACGGCGTTCGGGAAGCCCGAGCGAGTGCACCCACCGCAGCACGGAATCTGTCGCACCCTTGCGGAGCTGTTCTCCGGCGGCATCCACGCCGCTCATGCGGGTTTCCGCCGTGAACGGCACGCTGACCACATCCTGCGGCACCCCATTCAGGGACACGCCGAGGGTGTTCCCCAATTCGACGATGGAACGGCCTTCCGGAGTTTCGTCGCCGGAGGAGGCAAGGCAGGCGGCCTGCATCATTTCATCGATATTCACGCCGGGCAGAGGCAGGAACGCCGAGGCCATGCGGTTGCCGAGCGTGATCGTCCCGGTCTTGTCGAGCAGCAGCACATCCACGTCCCCGGCGGCCTCCACCGCGCGGCCCGACAGGGCCAGCACATTGCGCTGGAGCAGGCGGTCCATCCCGGCGATGCCGATGGCCGCGAGCAGGCCGCTGATCGTGGTCGGGATGAGGCACACCAGCAGCGCCACCAGCACGACCATATCAATGTTGATGCCGTGGTAAAGGCCCAGCGGCTTCAGGGTGACGACCACCAGCATGAAGATGAGGGTCAGCCCGGCAAGCAGGATGTTCAAAGCGATTTCGTTGGGGGTCTTCTGCCGTTCCGCGCCTTCGACAAGCGCGATCATGCGGTCGAGGAAAGACTTGCCCGGCTCCTGCGTGACGTTCACGACGATGCGGTCGGAAAGCACCGTGGTCCCGCCGGTAACCGCGCTGCGGTCGCCGCCGGATTCACGGATGACCGGAGCCGACTCGCCGGTGATGGCGGATTCGTCCACGGCTGCCACACCTTCGACGACCGTGCCGTCGGCGGGGATCATGTCGCCCGCCTCCACGACCACACGGTCGCCGGGGGCCAACTCGGAAGCGGATACGGTTTCCACGGTTCCGTCCGAAAGCAGCCGGTGCGCGACGGTGTCCGTACGGGCGCTGCGGAGCGTGTCGGCCTGCGCCTTGCCCCGCCCCTCGGCCAGCGCCTCGGCGAAGTTGGCGAACAGCACGGTGAACCACAGCCACAGGGAAATCTGGCCGCTGAATCCGGCGTCGGCGCCGGTCACCACGCGGGAGAAGAACGAGGCCGTCGTAAACACGCAGCCGACGGCGACCACGAACATGACGGGATTGCGCACGAGCACGCGCGGATCGAGCTTGCGGAAGGCGTCCTTGGCGGCCTGAACGTACAGCGAAGGCGCGGTTTCCTGAGAATGGTGACGCATATGAAAAATCTCCTTGGCGGACCGGAGGGAGGAGGCGGGGCTCGCCCCATTCCCCGGCAGGGCTCCGCCCTGCACCCGCCGGGGGGAATGATTCCCCCCGGACCCCCTCGGTCCTATGCCTGTCTTATCCCAACAGGCTCGGATTGAATAAATCAGTTGATGTTCCCTTCGCCGCTCTTAAAACATCATTCCCCGCATCATCTGGAACTGTTCCACGATGGGACCGAGGGACAGGGCGGGCAGATAGGTCAGCGCGCCCACGATGAAGATGATCCCGAGCAGCAAGAGGCCGAAGGTAGGCCCTTCCACGGGGAAGGAAGAATCCGAAATCGGACGCTTCTTGCGCGCGGCGAGGGAACCCGCCACCACGAGCATGGACAGCATCACGCCGAAGCGCCCAATGAACATGGCGAGGGCCAGCAAAACGTTCCACACCGGCACATTGGCGGAAAGCCCCGCAAAGGCGCTCCCGTTGTTCTGCGCGCCGGACGTGAAGGCATAAAGGATTTCGGAAAGGCCATGCGCCCCGGCATTATTCAGTGCGCCCGTTCCCCACGAACTCACCGCCGCCACGGCGGAGAAACACAGGATCGGTGTGGCGCAGGCCAGCAGGGCCACCATGCACCACGTAATCTCGCGGCCTTCGATACGCTTGCCGAGATAGTCGGGCGTGCGGCCCACCATCAGGCCGGCGATGAACACGGTCAGCAGGATGAACAGGATCATGCCGTACAGGCCGGACCCGACGCCGCCGTAGATGATCTCGCCGAGCAGCATGTTGAACAGCACCAGCATCCCGCCAAGCGGCGTCAGGCTGTCGTGCATGGCGTTGACCGCGCCGCAGGAGGCGTCCGTGGTCGCCGTCGCGAACAGCGAGGTGCCGAACACGCCGAAACGCACTTCCTTGCCTTCCATGTTGGGTACGGCCCCGCCCGCAATCTGCTGCAGGAGGTGCGTACCGTGCAGCTCGCTGAAGTAGATCCACAGCACGCCGCCGATGAACAGGGCCAGCATGACGGCCCAGACCGTCCACGCGTGACGGCGGCTGCCCACGGCGTCCCCGAGGAAGAACACCAGCGCGCTCGGGATGATCAGGATGTAGAAAGACTGGAGGAAGCTGGCCAACGCCGTGGGGTTCTCAAAAGGATGCGCGGCGTTCACGTTGAAGAAGCCGCCGCCGTTGGTCCCGAGCAGCTTGATCGCAATCTGCGAAGCGACGGGCCCGGTGGCGATGAACTGCTTCCCGCCCTCAAGCGTGGTCGCGGTAACGCCCGCGTCGAAATTCTGGACCATACCCTGCCAGAGCATGATCAACGCCCCGATGATGCTCAAAGGCAGCAACACGTACAGCGTGATGCGCACGAGATCGGACCAGAAATTGCCGATGGACGAGGATTCGTTGCGGGCGATGCCACGCACGACCGCGGCGCACACGGCGATGCCGACGGCTGCGGAAACGAAATTCTGATAGGTCAGGGCCACCATCTGCGAGAAATGGCTCATGGTGGTTTCGCCGCCGTAGGACTGCCAGTTCGTATTCGTCAGGAAGCTGACCGCCGTATTCAGGGCCAAATCCCACGAAAGGCCGGGGAAGCCTTGCGGATTCAGCGGCAGCTTATCCTGAAAAAGCAGTACCCCGAACGTGAGCAGGAACCCCGCAAGGGAAAATCCGATGAGGCTGACGGCGTACCGGCTCCACGTCTGGTTTTCGTCGGGATGAATGCCGGACAGCGAGTACACGCCCCGCTCCACCGGCCCCAGGACAGGATGCAGGAAGGTGCGGCGGCCGGAAAAAACCTGATGGACATACCGACCCAACAGCGGGCTGAGCGCCGCTAAAAGGCCGATGAACAGGACAAGCTGCAACAGATCTCGCAGGATCATATCATCCTCCTAAAACCGTTCCGGCTTGAACAGCGCGTACAGCATGTACGCAAAAAGACCTGCCGCGCAGGCGAGGCCAACAAGGTCAAACAAATCCATGACAAGCTCCTTGAACGTAACGCGGACGTCGGTGTTTCCGACCCGCAGGATTTCAACAGCCATCTATCCAAGGTGTGTGCCAAAATGTATAGCCAATGATTTTACAGTATTAGAAAAATGAGCACACAGAAGATCATTACATAATGCAATCCACCGTTGCAAAACGCATGAGAACCGGCCCGCCCTTTTCCTTCAGAAGGGAGAACGGAGGGAGCAAAAAAATGTTTTCAGAGCCCGGAAACACCCCATACAGGCAGATTGCCCCCTCTAAAAAGGCGTCATCCGCCGGATGGATTGCAAAACGCAAGGCCTCCAATACGGACGACGCGAACAAACCATATCCATTTTCCTTTATGAGGATTTATAACTGCAAATGCCCAGCACCGGCTCCGCGCGACACCGTTCACATGCATACGCCTTTCGCTCGGCATAAGGATGCCCGCACAAGCTCCGCCGCCGCGCCTCCTCCTTTGCAAGGCATAAAAAAAGACCGGACACATCCGGCCTTTTTCCTTTTCGATACCATTCCGCACCAAGTGAGGCTATTCCTCTTCGGGAGCCTTCTCCTCGACGGCGATTTCGCCGAAACGGGCCTCGTATTCGCGGAGGCTCTGGATAAGGGTCAGCGTCAAGCGTTTGGCCGTACGGGGCGTCATGGCGATACGCTCCAGCATGTCGGCGGTGACGACGCCCTTCACACCCGGCTCGGCAGAGAGATCGGTCAGGCTGACGCCAAAGGAAACCAGCACGTCATCCTGCGAGTAACGAACCTGAAAGGCATTCGCGTAGGAGGTGCCCATTTTCTCGGTATGCACGTTCAGGCGCACCTGTTGTTCTTCGGACATGACGGTTCTCCACGGTTGAAGGTGTCGGATCGCGTGCCGGATATTCCGGCTCGCTGCCTCTCAGATACCAGAAAACCCTGCCGGAGGAAATCGACAGAGCCCCTTCAAAAGCGGATCCGCGACCGGCAAGGTGCATTTCTTCATTTATATTCCTTTACACAGGAGAACCCCTTTCCGAGGACGTTCAGCGTGTTCTCGATGATGACGAACGCCTGCTTGTCATGCCGGAAAATGAGCTCTTCCAACAGCCGGATCTGATAGTTTTGCACGACGGTCAACAGCACGGGCCTCTGCTCGCCGGTGAAACCGCCGGAACCGGACAGAAGCGTGGCACCCCGGTGCAGATGCGTCAGGATGTCTTCACGGATTGCGGCGTGCTGCGTGGAAATGATCAACACCATTTTCCGCTGGTTGAAGATGGTCGAAACGTAGTCCATCACCTTGGAGTACACAAAAATCATGATCAGCGAATACAACATGCTGTCCGGATTATACATGGAAAAGGCCAGTACAAACAGCGTGATGTTGTACAGCAGGCTGAATTGCCCGACGCTGATACCATACCGCTTGTGCAGGGCGATGGAAATGATGGTCAACCCGCCATCGCAGCCGATGGAATGCAGTACGATGCCGAGCCCGAGCCCACAGATGCAGCCCGCGGCGATACTTGCGAGAATCGGATCGGTGATGTTGATGGTCATGTCCAAATATTGCGTGGCCACGGAGACCACGGCCAGCCCGTACAGGCTGTACAGGACGAAACGCCGCCCCACGAACAGCCAGCCCGCAATGAAGATAGGAATGTTGAGCAGCACATTCCACACGGCCGGGCTCAGGGTTTCCGTCATGTAATTGATCAGAAGCGCCGTCCCGAATACGCCGCCGGAAATGAGCATATGGGGAATGGCGACGGCTTTCACGCCGAGTGCGAACAGGCCGCATCCGAGGGTCAGCAAAAAGAGATTCCAGGGAATGCCCCTCGCAAAGGTACGAACGGCAGTTGAGACCATACTTTCTCCGAAATAAAAGGTTGTGCCATCCCTAACCGGGCCCGGCAAAAGGTATCATTGTCTTTCCACTCAGGGATCATACTTGTATCATATATGCTGATAACACAAGGAGGCACCATGCGACCCCTCACTCCCGACGAAGAACAGGTCATCGCCCACGGCGCGACGGAACCGCCGTTCAGCGGGCGCTACTGGAACCATAAGGCCGACGGAACCTATGCCTGCCGGCGTTGCGGCGCAACGCTCTACCGCTCGGGCGACAAGTTCGACTCCGGATGCGGCTGGCCGTCCTTTGACGACGCTGTGCCCGGCTCCGTGCTCCGCCGCCCCGATCCGGACGGCCACCGGACGGAAATCGTCTGCGCCGCCTGCGGGGCCCATCTGGGGCATGTCTTCGAAGGCGAACGCTTCACCCCCAAAAACACGCGGCATTGCGTCAATTCCTTGTCGCTTGAATTCATACCAGAAAAAACATCCGAATGCACGGAAGAGGCCATCTTCGCGGGCGGCTGTTTCTGGGGAGTGGAGGACGCTTTCCAGTCCGTCCCCGGTGTCTGTGACGCGGAGTCGGGCTACACGGGCGGTACGGTGCCGAACCCCACCTACGAACAGGTCTGCACGGGCGGGACCGGCCACGCCGAAGCGGTCCGCGTAACCTACGATCCGGCAAAGGTTTCTTTCGAGGAACTCGCCCGCCTGTTCTTTGAAATCCATGATCCTACCCAAATCAACAGACAGGGCCCGGATATCGGCACACAATACCGTTCAGCGATTTTCTACAAAGATGAGCGGCAGAAAGCCACAGCCCTTTCCCTCATGGAAAAGCTCAGGGAACACGGCTATGCGGTGGCCACCGAACTGCTCCCGGCCTCCGCCTTTTACCCCGCCGAAGCGTACCATCAGGATTTTACGGCCCGCACGGGCAGAGGCGGCTGCCATCTCCGCGTGTCCCGTTTCGGGATATGAGCAAAAAAATAAGGAGCCTTCCGTATCCCGCCTAAAAGGCGGTCGGAAAGGCTCCTCAACCATTTTATTATGCAACTTCATGCAATAAAAAAAGCTGATCCAAATTGAATCAGCTTTAAAAATCTGGTGGAGCTGGACAGAATTGAACTGACGACCTCTTGAATGCCATTCAAGCGCTCTCCCAACTGAGCTACAACCCCATGCGTGAGGAAGCTTTTAGCGAACCCCGGAATGAAAGTCAACCGTTTTTTTCATGGCCCCGCCAAAAACAGTCTCCAAAGCCATCTTTAAAAGGTACGCCTTCTTCCCCGCCATTTTTACGGAATGTTTTCCCTTCCCAAACAGCCCCTCTCCCCAAAAACTGAAAGGCACGCCCACGCTTTCGCTTTCAGCACCTTTCCGAACAAGGATCCGATAACGCCAAAAGTCTTGAGAGAGGGAGTGTTGGGGGCCTGGGGCAAGGGAGGGAGAACCGTGGGGTGCTCCCCCCTTCTTCAGAAGGGTTCCCCCTTCCCCCACGTCAAAACTACCGCTCCTGCGCGGCGATCCAGCTCATGGCCTCGCGCAGATCCAGCGTGCCTTCGTAAATAGCCCGTCCGCTGATCGCGCCTTCAAGGTTCGCGGATACCGACAGCGGATACAATGCCTTCACGTCATCCAACGTGGCAACGCCGCCGGCGGCAATCACCGGCACCTTGCTCGTCCGGGCCAGATGCGTCAGGGCGGGCACGTTCACACCGGTCTGCATACCGTCACGCTCGATGTCGGTATACACGAGGAATGCCGCGCCGTCTTCAGCCAGACGGGGAACCACATCATCCACCGTATACGGCGTATCCCCCACCCAGCCACGGGTCTTCAGGCGTCCGTTTTCCGCATCCAACGAAACGCCGATGCGACCGGGGCAGGCATGGCACAGCGCCGCGAAACGAGCGGGATCTTCCAGAGCCAGCGTACCGATGATCAGACGGGCCACACCCGCATCAAGCCAGCGATGGGCGGTTTCCTCGTCACGGATACCGCCGCCAAGCTGTACGGGGATGGAAAGGGCTTCACAAATCCGGCGGACCAGATCCGTATTCGGCGACACACCTTCAAACGCGCCGTCCAGATCCACAAGATGCAGGAACTTTGCGCCCTGCTCCTGCCATTGCAGCGCCGCCGCAACCGGATCGTCGGAAAAGACCGTGGAGTCGTCGGCACGCCCGCGCCTGAGGCGCACAGCCTGCCCCCCTTTGATATCCACAGCGGGAAAAAGGATCATAAACCGAACTCCTTGATCATCTTCTGCATCCCTTCCATCGCCAGCTCCTGCGCCGTGAGCCACTTGGCGCCGCGCTTGAGGAACGTATCGAAGTTCATCAGGTTGTCGCTCAGGCCGACCTGCTTTTCCTTGAAGTGGGAGCGGGACACCAGCGCGCCGCCGGGTTCGCGCACGTCAATCAGATAGAAGTCCATATTCACGGCGGCGGACGTCGTCACACCCGCGCTGCTCCCGGCCCGTTCACGCCAGTCGAGGATTTGCGGGACGATGAGCAGATCCACGCCCATGTCCTTCCCGATCTTGGCCCAGTGGGCCAGCGCGCCATTGCGTTCGCGAGGATCAGCGCCCCCGGCCTTGGGGATGAACACGTACGAGCGGTGCGTCGTGGTCTTCAAAAGCTTCATGAGTTCTTCATTGAACGTGGCCACAGCCTGATCCGAGGCCAACACGCGATCTTCAGGAATGAATCCCGCGAGCAAATCCGTCGTCCCCTTGGGCTGTTCCACGCCGACGACGCCGACCTTCAAATCGGGGAGGTCCGGAGTGCTGGGCGTCGTCTTCTGACAGGCCGCAAGCAGAGATATGGAAACGGCCAAAACCGCGAGACAGAAAAAACGGCGGGTCAGTCTGCTCATCAGTCGAGACTCCCTTTGGTGCTCCGCACCACGTTACCTGTGAGAGAAGCGGCCTGAGCCAAGGCAAGCCCCAACCCTTTAGCCGCGGATTCCAGCAAATGATGCCCGTTCCGGCCATACAGAAACGCGACATGCACGTTCATGCGGGCGGCGGCGGCAAAACTCTTATAGAACTCGCGCCAGACGTCACGCTCCTCACCCGCGAGCACGGGCGGCAGCAACTCGTCACCCCGCCACTCCAGCCACGGGCGCCCGGAAATATCGAGCGTCACTTCGGCAAGCGCCTCGTCCATCGGCACGCGGGCGAACCCCACGCGGGCAATGCCCTTCCGGTCGCCCACGGCCAGAGCGAACGCCTGGCCAAGGCAAAGGGCGATGTCTTCGGCGGAGTGATGCGCATCGATATGCGTATCGCCCTTGCAGGTCAGGGACAAATCAAACCCGGCCCAGAACGCCGTCAGGGTGAGCATGTGATCAAGCAGGCCAAAACCGGTGGCGACGGACGTCTTGCCGCTGCCTTCAAGGCACAAGGTCAAATCGATATTGGTCTCCGCCGTGGTTCTGGCGACGTGTCCGGTACGGATCATGCTCCACCTTCCTCGGCCGCCTTTTCCCGCTCCGCCTTCTTCTTGCCCACAAGCACGGCCACCCAGATGCTGACTTCATACAGCACAATCATGGGGCCCGCCATCATAAGCTGCGAGAACACGTCCGGCGGCGTCAGGATGGCGGCGACGACAAAAATGGCCAAGATGGCGTATTTGCGCACCTCGCGCATCTTCTGCGCGGTGATGAGGCCCATACGCGCCAAGAAGAAGCTGAACAGCGGCATTTCGAAAATAAGCCCGAAGGCAAGCACCATCTTGAGCGCGAAGCTCAAGTATTCGTCGATCGACAGCATCGCCACGATATTGTCGGTCGAATAGCTCATGAAAAACTCGAAAGCGAACGGGAATACCCCGAAATAACAGAACACCCCGCCCAAAATGAAGAACAGCGCCGAAGACAGGGCCAACGGGATGATGTACTTCTTTTCCTCCTCGTACAGGCCCGGCGCGATGAACGCCCAGATCTGATAGAACAGGAACGGGCACGCCACGAACACGCCGGCCACGAACGCGACCTTCATGTCGACGAAGAAGCCTTCCGCAACCCCTGTATAAATGAACTTGGAGTCGGCGGGCATGACCTTCAACAGCGGCAGGGAAAGATAATAGAACAACTGCTGGGCGAAGCCGTAACAGGCGAAAAAGCCGATCAGGATGGCCAAGAAACCACGCACGAGGCGCTTGCGCAGCTCCCCGAGGTGCTCCAGCAGGGTCATGGGCCGTTCTTCTTCCGGCTCTTCTTCCTCCCCGGAAGGAGGATCGACGGGGGCCGGAGGCTCACCGCCAGCGGCGGGCGCGGGCAATGTTTCCTCTTGCGGCCAAGCCGACGACGCGCCCTCGGGGATTTCGGGCAGCCCCGCCGAAGCGTCGGCATCGGCGGAGGCCGCCGCTTCCGGATTCCCGGCAATGGCTTCCTCAACCGGAGGAACCGGTTCGACGGCATCTTCTTCAACCACGGGCGTGGATTCAACGGCGGCTTCGTCCGGCTCCTTCGAACCGGAGACGCCCGGAGCGTCTACCGCCCCGGGCTCGTCCTCGGACTCCACAATCGGGGAATCCAGCAAGATTTCCTGTTCCTCCGCCGCGCCGGAGGGCGCGACGGGGGTCTTGTCTTCGCGTTCTGTCATGCCTAACCCTTTACGGAAGCGTCGGTTTCCGTCGGGGCGGCTGCCGTCGCTGCGGCGGCCGGTTTGGCGGCGGGAGAAGCCGCTTCAGCGGGCTTCGTAGCCGCGGTGGCTTTCTGTTCGGTGCCGAACAGTTCCTTTTCCGCTTCCTGCTTGCGCTTTTCGTGCTCTTCGAGCTCGATTTCCGTATTCAGTGTCCGCTGGAATTCCGTAGAAACCTTGCGGAATTCGCCCATGGCCTTGCCGAGCGTCCGTGCGATCTGAGGAACGCTTTTAGGACCAAGGACAATCAGCGCTACGACGAGAATCACCAGCAGTTCTGTACCGCCAATACCAAACATGATAATGCCTCGCTATTCCCATTCAATGGTGCTCGGCGGCTTCGAGGAGACGTCGTACACCACACGGTTCACTCCCTTGACTTCGTTGATGATCCTTCTGGAAATCCGTTCCAGCAGATCATACGGCAGACGTGCCCAGTCGGCGGTCATGGCGTCCACGCTGTCCACGCAGCGCAGGGCGATGACATGCTCGTACGTGCGCCCGTCGCCCATGACGCCCACCGTCTTCAACGGGAGCAGCACGGCGAAGCCCTGCCAAATCTTACGATACCAGCCGGCATCACGCAGTTCCTGCTGCACGATGGTGTCAGCCTTGCGGAGGATATCCAACCGCTCACGGGTCACTTCGCCGATCACGCGGATGGCGAGGCCGGGACCGGGGAACGGCTGACGCCAGATGACGGATTCGGGCATACCGAGTTCCGCGCCCACCTGACGCACTTCATCCTTGAACAGTTCACGCAGCGGCTCGATGAGCTTCATGTTCATCTTTTCCGGCAAGCCGCCCACGTTGTGGTGGCTCTTGATGACCGCGCTCGGCCCCTTGTGGGACACGGACTCGATCACGTCGGGATAGAGGGTCCCCTGAGCCAGCCATTCCACGTTGCCGATGGCGCGCGCCTCTTCATCGAAGACGTCGATGAAGGTATGGCCGATGATCTTGCGCTTCTTCTCAGGGTCTTCGACCCCGGCGAGCAGATCGAGGAAACGATCCTGCGCGTTCACCAGCTTGAGGTTCAGATCGAAGTGCTCGCGCAGGTAGGTGACGACCTCGTCGCCTTCGCCGGAGCGGAGCACGCCGTTATCCACAAAGATGCAGTGCAGGTTCTTGCCGATGGCCTTGTGCAGCAGCACGGCGACCACGGTGGAGTCCACACCGCCGGAGAGCGCGCAGACCACATGCCCGTCGCCCACGGTTTCGCGCACTTCGTTGATCACGCGCTCCACAAAGGAAGACATGGTCCAGTCCGGGGTGATCTTGGCGATCTTGAACAGAAAGTTGCGGAGCATGGTGTCGCCGTCCACGGAGTGGTGCACTTCGGGGTGGAACTGCACGGCGTAGATCTTGCGGGCCTCGTCGGCCATGGCCGCCACTTCGAGCGTATCGGTGCTGCCGGTAACGAGGAAACCCGCCGGAGGCGTCTTCACGGTATCGCCGTGGGACATCCACACGCGGGAAAGCTTGGTCAGATCAATGCCGTCCCACAGGGCGCAGGAACGGACAAACCGCAAGTCGGCGGGGCCATACTCGCGGGTTTCGGACTGTTCCAACCCACCACCGAGGTTGAAGGCCAGAAGCTGCATACCGTAGCAGATGCCGAGGACCGGCACGCCGAGGTCAAGGAATCCCTTGTCCAGCGCGGGAGCGTCCTTTTCCCCCACGCTCGCGGGGCCACCCGACAGGATGATTGCGGAGGGCTGCATGGCTTTCACCTGCGCGGCGGTGACGACGCAGGGGTGGATTTCGGAATAGACGCCGGCTTCGCGCACCCGACGGGCGATGAGCTGCGTAACCTGAGAGCCGTAGTCTATAATGATAACTTTACTGGGCATCGTATGTCCTTTTGTTCGAGAGACAGCGTTGTCTCAGAGTCTGTCAGTGTCAATGAGAATCCCGGGGCGTCCGGGAAGGCGGCGGGGAGGACCCTCCCCGCCGAAAGGGGACTTACGCGTTGTCCACGCGATAGTTGGGAGCTTCCTTGGTGATGATGACGTCGTGGACATGGCTTTCGCGCAGGCCCGCGGCGGAGATTTCCACCATCTGGGATTTTTCGAAGAGTTCCTGAATGGTCGCCGCGCCGCAGTAGCCCATACCGGAGCGGACGCCGCCCACAAGCTGGTAAATGGTCTCGCTGGCCAAGCCGCGGAAGGGCACGCGGCCCACGATGCCTTCGGGGACGAGCTTCTTGCTCTTCTGCTGGAAGTAACGGTCGGAGCTGCCTTCCTTCATGGCGTCGATGGACCCCATGCCGCGATAGATCTTGTAGGTACGGCCTTGATAGAGGATGGTTTCGCCCGGGCTTTCCTCGGTGCCCGCGAGCAGGCTGCCGACCATGACGGAATTCGCTCCGGCGGAGAGGGCCTTGACCACATCGCCGGAGAATTTGATGCCGCCGTCGCCGATACAGCAACGGTCCATTTCACGGGCGGCGCGGGAACATTCCATGATGGCGGTGACCTGCGGAACGCCCACACCGGCCACGACGCGCGTGGTGCAGATGGAGCCGGGCCCGATGCCCACCTTCACGGTGTCGGCGCCGGCCTTCAGCATGGCGCGGGCGCCTTCATAGGTCGCCACGTTGCCCGCGACGAGCTGGCAATCCGGGAACGCGCCCTTGATGGCGGACACGGCATCCAAAATGTTCTTGGAGTGGCCGTGCGCGGAGTCGAGCACGAGCACGTCAACGCCCGCGGCGATGAGGGCGGCGGCGCGCTTCTCGCCTTCCGGGCCCACGCCGATGGCCGCGCCGACGCGCAGGCGGCCCTTGCTGTCCTTACAGGCATTGGGGTACTTCTGGACCTTGTCGATGTCCTTCATGGTAAGAAGCCCGGCAAGCTCACCCTTTTCGTCAACCACGAGCAGCTTTTCGATGCGGTGGGTGTGCAGGTGGTGCTTGGCTTCCTCAAGCGTGGTTCCGGTGGGAACGGTGATCAGGTTTTCGCTGGTCATCACGTCCCGGACCTTGGTCCCGGCGAGATCTTCAACAAAACGGACGTCGCGGTTGGTCAGGATGCCGACCAGCTTCTTTTCCCGGACCACGGGCAGGCCGGACACGCGGTACGCGTGCATGAGATCCAGCGCGTGCTCGACGGTGTCGTCGGGCTCGACGGTGATGGGATCGATGATCATGCCGCTTTCGGATTTCTTGACCTTTTCGATCTCCAGCTTCTGGCGCTCGATGCTCATATTCTTGTGCACGATGCCGATGCCGCCGGCGCGGGCCATGGAAATGGCCATCGCGGACTCGGTCACGGTATCCATCGCGGCGGAAACCAGCGGAATATTCAGAGAGATGGACGGAGTCAGCCAAGCGGTCACGTCCACCACATCCGGCGTGACTTCAGAATAGGCGGGCACCAACAACACATCATCGAAGGTCAGGCCTTTGCTCAAAATTTTGGACATCGTGCCCTCCTGAGGACAAAGACGCTCCGGGAGGTCGCGCACACCGGAGGCCGTAAATGTGAGAGATAAAAATGGAATGGATAAATGTACTCTGGCGGGACGTTATTGTCAATCTGAGGCCCGGCCGGAAACGGCCTCTCCATGTTTTTGCAACCATGCGGCGTTCCAGCGTATCCGCACCGTTTCCGCAGCGTTCCCGCCCGGCGAATAGAAGCCTTGTCACTTCGTTCCAGCCCGTGTAACATACGTTGCGATCCCTTCAAACAGACGCATCAGCGTCAATATTAAGGAGCACGTATGGCTTACAACCGCATCCTCTTGCCCGTCGATGGTTCCGAACACTCCATGCACGCCGTGGCCCACGCCGTCAGCCTCGTCCGCGAAGGCGGCGAAATCGTCGTCGCCACGGTCCTCCCCCCCATCCCCAACGTCATCGGCGGCGATGCGCGCAAGGAAGCCGAAGAGGCCGTCAAGAACGACGCCAGCCTCATCACCCAGCCCGTCATGGACGTCATCGCCAAGGACAACATCGCCTGCCGCGAAAAGATTGTTCTCCATACCTCTACCGCCGAAGGCATCATCGAAACCGCCGAAGACATGAAGTGCGACCTGATCGTCATGGGTTCCCGCGGCCGCAGCGACATCGAAGGTCTTCTCCTCGGCAGCGTCACCCACAAGGTGCTTACCCTCGCCACCGTCCCCGTGCTCGTCGTACGGTAAAAAGCTTCCGGTACGCTACCGGACGAACAGGCTGGGGAGGAGAGCCTTTCTCGAGAAGGGATCTCCCTCCCCAGCCAGACAGCCCCTTCCTCTCCCGAGATCCCCGGCCGCTAAAGCCGCGCGGAAGAAGCTTCTCCGTCGGCGTCCTATGCAGGGCAGGAAGGCCTGCCGCATCTCCTCGCCCACAGCAGATTCGGAGTAGGGTCCGGGGCTGGAGATTCCAAGAGAGGCCCTTCTCCCCCACCCGCCTATGCTCTACATCTCTCTCCTGCTCGCGCTGCTGGCCGTTGCGTGCCTGATCTTCGTCCCGAACACGGTGATCCTTCTGAGCTTCGTGGCCATCATGCACGGGTTCGCCGTCTACAGCGCCTGCCATGCCCTGCTGCACAAGCGGGACTCGCGGGCGGCCCTCGGCTGGATCGCCATCATCCTGTTCATGCCCCCGGTCGGGCTGCCGCTGTACTGGCTGTTCGGGATCGCCCGGATCGACAGCCAAGCCGTCCGGCTTATGGAAAAAGCCGCCCAGAAAGTCATGGGCGGCCTTGTGGACCTGCACGGCAAATCACTGACGGAAAAACCGGAAGGGTTCATCGACAAGGACGAAGTCCCGCACGCATGGCACTACCTCGTCAACCCCGGCTCCAGCATCACCGGCCGCTGTATGCTCGAAGGCAACGACCTCACCGTGCTGCACAACGGCGAAGCCGCCTATCCGGTCATGCTCAAGGCCATCAGCGAGGCCAAGGAACGGGTCTTCCTGTCGAGTTTCATTTTCGGTTACGACGAAGTGGGCAAGAGCTTCGCCGCCGCCCTGCGCGCCGCTGCCGAACGCGGATGCGACGTGCGCCTGCTCATGGACGGCGTGGGCTCCTTCCACTTGTGGCCGAGCTGGCGCAAACGCCTCGGCCCGGACGTCAAGCTCGCCTACTTCCTGCCGCCGCGCCTCATCCCGCCCCAGTTTTCCATCAACCTGCGGACGCACCGCAAAGTCCTGATCTGCGACAGCGAAACAGGCTTCACCGGCGGCATGAACATTTCCCAGAACCACCTCGCCAACCTGAAGCGCCGCTCACGGGTGCAGGACGTGCACTTCCGCTGCCTCGGCCCCATCGCGCAGCAGCTTGAAATCGCCTTCCTCATGGACTGGAGCTTCGCCACCGGGGACCACGCGAACTTCACCGTGCATCCCGTGAAGAAACAAGGGAGTTCATTGTGCCGCATCCTCATGGACGGCCCCGGCACCCCCGAGGACACCATCCTCGATCTCGTCTGCGCCCAGATTTCGGCGGCGCGGCATTCCGTGCGGATCATGAGCCCGTACTTCCTGCCGCCGCACCGTCTGCACGGCGAGCTGGTGAGCGCGGTCCTGCGCGGCGTGGACGTGAGCGTCATCCTGCCCGGCGAGAACAACCACCGCCTTGTGGACTGGGCCATGCGCCACCAGATGCCCATGCTGGCGGACAGGGGCGTGAAGATTTACCGCCAGCCCCCGCCCTTCGCCCACACCAAACTCCTGCTCATCGACGGCGAATACACCCTGCTCGGCTCCGCCAACCTCGACCCCCGCAGCCTCAACCTCAACTTCGAGCTGGTCATGGAAGTGCTGGATCTCCGGCTGGCGGAACAGCTCAGCGCCTTTTATGACGAGGTACGAAGCCGTTCCGTTTCCGTCCCGACGACCTACCCGGCGCTTCCCTACCGCCTGCGGAACGCCGCGAGCTGGATCTTTTCGCCGTATCTGTAGTCCTTTCCAGCTCAAGATTCACCTCAAGCCGTCCGATATGCACGTCGGTCAGCCGCACGGTGACGGCCTGCCCCAGACGGAAGCGCCGCCCCGTACCCACGCCGATGAGTTCCTGACGGTCCGGATCGTACTCGAACCAGTCGTCGCGGAACGTCGTGAGCCGCACCATGCCCTCGACGGGCATCTCGTCGAACTCCACGAAAAAGCCGAACTCCGTCACCCCGGAAACGACGCCGGTGAACGTCTCGCCGGTGCGCTCCCGCAGCAGGAGGCACCCGAGACGGCGGGCGATTTCCCGTTCGGCCTCGGTCGCGGCGCGTTCTCGGGCGTTGCACTGGTCCGCCGCCATAAGCAGCTTGTGCCCGGCGAGGATCGGCCCCGGCGTCGCGCCGAGCGTAAAGGACAGCGCCCGGTGCACCAGCAGGTCGGCATAGCGCCGGATGGGTGACGTGAAGTGGCAATAGCAGGGGGAAGCCAGCCCGAAATGCTCGCCCGCCTCCGGAGAGTACCGGGCCTGCATCATGGAGCGCAGCACGAGCCGCCCCACAAGGTACTCCTGCGGCGTGCCGTTGGCCTGTACCAGGATGTCCCGGAGACGCGACGGCGAAGGCGTTTCGCCCCGCTTGAGGGTCAGGAGATCGCTCTGGGCGAGGTCCGTGGACGCCAGCGTGCGGAACAGCGTGGACAGCCGATCCGGATCGGGCGCGGGATGGATGCGGTACGGGAACGGCGTGCCCTTCTCCGTGAGGAAGCGGGCCACGGCCTCGTTCGCCGCCAGCATGAATTCTTCGATCAGCCGGTGCGCGAACAGCCGGACGCGCCGCTTGATGCCCTCCACTTCGCCTGTGGAACGATTCACGATGAACTGCGCCTCGGGCAAATCGAAATCAAGGCTCCCCCGCGCCTGACGCCGTTCGAGCAGAAGATGCGCCAGCGCTTCGGCGTCCTTCAAATACGGATGCCGCCCCGCCAGTTCGCCGCCGTGGTCCAACGCCTCCTGCACGCCTTCATAGGTGAGCCGTCTCCGCGACCGGATCACGCCCGGGAAAAACGCCGACGTGCGCGGGATGCCCCGATCGTCGAACCCTACCCGCGCCGCCATGACCAGCCGATCCTCGTCGGGACGCAGGCTGCACAGGCCGTTGGACAGAACCTCGGGCAGCATGGGCTCCACGGAGGTCGGGAAATAATAGGAGTTGCCGCGATCTCGGGCTTCACGGTCCAGCCGCGAACCAGGCAGCACGAAATGGCTCACGTCCGCGATGGCGACCCACAGTTCCCATACCGCGCCGTCGGGCGCGCCGGGAAGCCGCCGGACATACACCGCGTCGTCAAAATCGCGGGCGTCCTCGCCGTCGATGGTCACGAACGGCACGCCGCGCAGATCCTGCCGTTTCGACGTGGATGCCTTTGAAACCCGGTCGATGGGCAGCGCGTCCTCCACGCTGCCGAGCGGTTTCAGCCCTCCCAAATCCGCCGCGCCTTCCGCCGCGCGCTTTTCCAGTTCGGCGGCCTCGGCCAGCACATTGGGCGGGAAGTCCAGCGGGATTTCGTGGTTCAGCTTGGTCAGGCGCTCCTGCACCATCGCGTCTTCCTCAAGCCCGAGCGAGACGCGGGCCGTGCCCCGCCAGAGGCCGTCTTCAACCTTCTCTTCCGGCGTCACCAGCAGCAGTTCCCCGATTTTCGGCGCGGCCTTCAACGCGGAAACGTCCACATCAAGCAGGAAGTCGAGCCGGGGATCAGCCGGGCGGCACAGGACGCCGCGCGGCGTCTGGTTCCGGGTGACGTGGACGGCCAACTCCTTCTGGCGGCGTTCGAGCACGCGGATGATCCGGCCTTCCGGATTCCGCACCTTTCCGCCCCGGTGCTGCGGGGCCGGTTGCAGGGCCACTTCCACGCGGTCACCATGCCACGCGTCGCCAAGAAAGCCGGGATGGATAAAAATATCGGGCTGCAACCGGGATTGCACACGGTTGCGTTTGTCGCCGTCAACGGGCTTCGGGGCGTCCTCGGGCGAGTCCTGCACCGCGTCCGGGGTCACGAACCCCGCCCCGGAGCGCTGGATGGACAGCACGCCGGTCACGATCCGGGCTTGCGACGCCTCCACCCATTTGCCGCCGCGAAGCCGGATGACCCGGCCTTCGGCTTGCAAAGCGTCGAGCAGGTTCTCAAGCGGTTTCTTGTCCCGCCGGGACAAATCAAGGAAACGGATCAGATCGTCGAGGCGCACGGGATGACGGATTTTGCCCATCAGCCCCAGCACCTCCTCAGCGTCCAGCCCGCCGGGGACGCTCACGAACGTCTGTTCGTCGTCCGTGCGGCGAGCGTTCTTTTTACCGGGCCGGGCCGGGCCGGAAGCGCCCTTGCGGACGGTATCGCCAAAGTACCCGCGCTGGCGGGGATGTTTTTTCATAGGAAAACCTTTTTGGATGTGGAAAGAAAGGGGAAGAGGAATCGGGGAGGGGAGGAAGCCC
>ERZ832522.126-NODE-126-length-98729-cov-18.516833_pt1 | contig 98729 bp, 101 predicted proteins | sample MGYA00519951_ERZ832522 | MGnify/ENA primary metagenome ERZ832522 (study PRJEB31850, sample SAMEA3708728) | human gut metagenome | biome: human gut; feature: human-associated habitat; material: faeces | place: China | collected 2014 ... | reverse complement strand
AGTTTTGCTGAGTTTTTTCATCATACACCTCACATATAACTGAATCATAGCCTGATTGTAAGGTACCATATCATCAAAACAATGTCAATATAAAATAAACTTCCCCTTTATTTTTGGCTAAAATCCCTAAATAAAAAGCCCCTTATTTAAGGGGCTTTCGTTTAGTTTTTCTTTTCAAAATCGTGTTTTTCCTTGAGGAAGAACAAGACGCCGATTGGAATCGAAGCGGCATAACACAAAGTTGAAATTCCCAACGTCAGCCAAGGCTGGCTCATGACAAAACTGGCGAACAAAGCGACAATCAACATCATGGGGATAAACATATATGTCGGAACTTTCATCTTTTTGGTGGAGATTGTCGGTATCCGACTGACCATCAGGAACGAAACGACGCACATCAAAATGCTGCAAAACATATTGGAGCGAAAAACGGCATATTCCGGAAAATCAAATGAAATCATAATCGGCATAATCGCCAAAGCAGCGGCGGCCGGAGCCGGAACGCCGACAAAGAAATGATGCCAATATTCCGGCTGAGGTTCATCGTCAAGCATGGTGTTAAAACGGGCCAGACGCATCGCCATACCGATAGAAAACAGCAGGCAGAAAAACCAGCCGAATTTCGGCAGATCAAACAATGTCCACTGATACATCAGAATAGCCGGAGCTACGCCGAAACTGACAAAGTCAGACAGGGAATCCAGCTCGGCACCGAATTTGGTAGAACCTTTCAGCATCCGGGCAACACGGCCGTCCAAGCCGTCAAACAGAGCTGCGAGAAAGATGCAGATAACCGCTTTAACCCAATCCTCCTGCACGGAATAGCGAATGGAAGTTACACCGGCACACAAAGCCAGCATGGTGACAATATTCGGAGCGATTTTGCGAAACGGCAAACGACCGCCGAACCCCGGTTTAGACGGCAGGGTTTTAGAAGATGTCTTTTCCATTATCTGACTACTCCCTTAACCTGTGCGGCATCGCTTTTCAAATGGGCAATAACGCTTTCACCGGCAACCATTGTCTGGCCGAGGCAGACCTGCGGCTCAACGCCCTCGGGAAGATAAACATCCAAACGGGAACCAAAACGAATCATCCCAAAGCGTTCACCGGCTTTATACTCCTGCCCTTCCGTCGCTTCACATAAAATGCGGCGGGCCACTAATCCGGCAATCTGAACAAAGGCAATGTCTTTGCCGCTTTTAGTCTTCATCGCCAGCAGCTGGCGCTCGTTATCCTTGCTTGCTTTATCCAGCGTGGCGTTAAAAAACTTTCCGGGAACATATACGGCTTTGGTAATTTTTCCTTCAGCCGGCGCCCGGTTGACGTGAACGTTAAAGACGCTCATAAACACGCTGACGCGGGTAAACTTCTGGTCACCGAGACCAAGTTCTTCCGGAGCCTTGACCTTGGTAATCATCTGCACAATACCGTCCGCGGGAGAAACAACGACATCGCTGATTTCCGGCGTAACGCGTTCGGGGTCGCGGAAGAAATAAAAGCACCAGATTGTTAAAGCAATACCTATCCAGCCTAAGGGTTCCCACATCATTGCCAACAATGCGGTAACGGCAGCAAAAATGCCTACAAACTTCCATCCCTCGTTGTGGATATTGGGAAGAATGTATCTACGCCATGAGATATCTATGGTTTTCATGTATTATAGTCCTTTAAAGGGCCTGCCGATATGCAGCGGTGCCGTGACGCTGTCAACTGCCGCAGCGCCGAATACCGACAGGCAATTAATATTTAAATGTAATTTTTCCAATTACAACAGTCAGGTAAGCATATTTTTTGCAAACAGGCAAGTTTTATCTATCGGACTTCCCCAACAGAAAGGCGGCTGAAAAAAATCGAAATTAGATATTGCAATTATGCAAAATTATTAGTATAAACTTTGCAGATGATGCGCTTGTGGCGGAACAGGTAGACGCTGCAGACTTAAAATCTGTTGTCCGCAAGGACGTGCCGGTTCAAGTCCGGCCTAGCGCACCAATAAGAAAACCGCCATTTTCGGCGGTTTTTATTTTTCTAAAACATTATTTTCGTTCTGACTTTTAAACGCAAATTCTCGCATATAAATATCAAGCACTTAGCATATGCAGTCAGAATGAAAATTTAATAATTCTGCCTATATTCAATCAGACAAAGTCCGAGTTCTTCTGTCGTTGCCGTCGGCTTATTCATAATATCATCGTAGCAGGTTATGACTTTTTTGCTTTCATTTGCCGGCCTTACGCATGAGCAGCTTAAAATCATCAGGCACAGGCAAATCAGCCCAATGGCGATAATCAGCTTTTTGATTGGCGTAACTTTTCTTTTTGAGTTCAGATAACTTCTTTGCATTTTCGTTTTCCTCGTTCCGTTTTTCGATTAATGCCTCGTGCGCTTCCTTTTCCGCTTCATAGACAGCCTCAAAATCTGCGCTTTTATTATAAAAATGCTTTGCCGCCGCAATCGCCAGCAACAAAGCAAAAATCAAAATTGCTATAAATTTCTTCATTTCTTCCGCTCCGCCAAACCGGCGCCCAGCAATGACAGGCCGCTGCCGCCCAAGAAACACACCGTTTCAAACGGATAATACAGAAAAGCCGCCGTAATGCAGCTGATACAAAAAATGCCGCCGAATACCCGCTTCGCCGACATCTGTCCGTTCCGTCCCTGAAAAATCTCTAAGAATCGATTTTTAGCCATTTACATACCTTTTATACGCCGCCATAAACTTTTCCGGCGTCCCTTTCCCTTTGCTGGTGTTATAATATTTTTTCCAATAATCAGCCATTCCGGCCAAGTCCGTCGGAATCGCTTCCGGCGCCCGGTAATAAATCAGGCGGCAGACGGTAGCCTGAAACATCAGATTGCAGGTTAAATTTTCCTCGGCAGACATTCCTTCGCAATAAAGTGCCATTAATTTAGCTTTAAGCTCCGACCTATACTCCAGAAAATTGCATTGCAAATCGTGATATGTTGCCGGTTCTATCTGGAAGATGCCTAATGCCGGGCCTGTGCCAATCTGTTTAATATATTCGCCGCATTGGCTTTCAACGCAAGCCGTTCCTAACACCAACGCCACTGCTTCCGGAGAAAATAAGTCAATCTTCGCCAAAGCCGGAACGATTACCAGCTCTCTTAACTGTGTTGCTTTCATTATGTCCCTCTATCAGAGTATCAATTCTTGCCGTATTTTCATTAATCCGATGATGTGCCGACTTGCATGATTGCTCCACGATTGCCATCCGTTCGATTAATGAATTGTGTTTATCTTGTTTTTTTTCCAGATTTGTCAGCTTTTCCTCAAAAAACCGCTGATTACAGCGAACCGTAACAATAACGGCGGTAATTGACACGGCCTGAATGACTATCTGAAAAACGATTTCATAGCTTAATCCGTCCATGATAATATCCTTAATTATGGCTTGCGACGCAGATATTGAAGCTTTCCGTAACCGTTAACGGCGCCGGAACCGTAGCCGTTCCATACCGAGGCGCCATATCCGCCACCGCCGCCGTTACCATTTGCTTCCCAGTCATCAAAGAAAGTGTTAAAGGTGCTGGAGCGGTTGACCGTAATCGTACCGACGCTGCCGCGCGGGTCTGCCGACCAGTTGTCTTTACTGGAGGTTGCTACCACCAAATCATACCATACGGACTTATCGCCCCAAACGGCCACTTGCAGCTTGCTGTCTTCACGCTGGCCGCCGACGGTTAAACGTAAATGGCATTTTTGATTAAAATATAATTTGCCGATGAATCCGGCGCCGCTGCCGGCCGCATTGCAGCCGATATAGCACCACTTATAAGAATTGCCGCCGCTGACGAGCCACAATGCCAAAACACCTTTTTTCGGCATATCGACCTCAGACGTCTGCGATGCCGCTGGGTTGTCTATTTCACAAATAATCTGATTTTTATCGTAAGCGTCTTTATTTCCGCCGCCTAATGGATGAATTTCCGTTCGATTTCCCATTTATTTTAACTCCGTTTTACTTCCACTTTTTGAATAATTGATAAGCTTCAACGCATATATATACGATGCCTGCCTTGACCGCTCCCAGTCCGTTATCATGCCACAATTTAACCAAGACTCCGGTTGCATAGCTGCGCCGATAGTCCTGTTTGTGCTTGCACATCCAGTCGTGAAAGCAGCTTGCCCTGATACCTTTGCGCAAATCTTTATTGCTGAATATGACTGTAAACGGCGCCTTTACGGTAACACCGTCAAAGATGAACCCTTTGGGAACCTCGATTTTGTCATATTTAAGAGCTTTCAAAGTGACATATTTGTCCTGCCAAACCGCGAAGTCGAGCGAATCCAGAAAAGGATAACTGATTACTGTTCCCATGACACAGCCTCCAGCTCCGTTTCATCGTCGGCCGCCAGTATGGCTTTTTCAAGTTCATAATAGTGGAACTCCAGCGCCTTGATTTTATTGCTGATAGCTGCCGCCACCGGCTTGAACTCTTCCAGCGTGAAGCTGTGAACCGTTCCGTCAGCTTCGCAATATTGAATATCGCCGCCAAGCGTCTGAGCCAGAACCACAACCGAGGTCAGATTCTGTTTGGCGTTTTCGTGAACGGAAAAATACATTCCGCCATATTCTGCCGTTTCTGTTGTCCGCTTGCGATAAAACTCCTGCTGAACATCCATCAGTTTATTTTGCCGCAGGGTTTCAAAATCGACAGGTTGAACAACTTTTTCCCAAAACATAACAATTTTATCATCAGTAAGCTGATACTTTTGCAGATAATCGCTGCCCGGCTGCGGCGTTTCGTCAACCGGCAGGTAACCATCGGCCAGCAGCATTTCGCTGTTCAAGTCGCTGTCGTAGTTAAAAAAGACTCCGTCTTTGACATTCGGAGCCGGTTCAATCGTGTTTTCGTCAATAAACTTTGCAAACATCGTCTTTTTCCCTATAAAGTGAACATGCCTTCGTATGAACCGCGCCAGGTAACGCCGCCGTCGGTCGTTGTCAATGCGATCCAATATTCGCCGGGTTCAGAAAAGTCCGGGACATCGTCATTCATCCACTTTCCCGGATTCCCCAAAATCGCCGCCAAGCTGACCGGAAGAACGGAACTCATCCGCAGAATCAGGTCAATTGTCATGTCCATGTCTTTTTGCTTGGCTCCGGACAGGTCAATCGTGTAGCTGTCGCCCGAGACAACTTCACGGAAATAGCGGACCTTTCTTTCATTCACTGAAATGACCGTGCCGGTTAGAACAATTCGCCCCTGATAAATGGACTGCGCCGCAACATCGGTTCGGTTGTATATTTTTTCGGCCTCTTCTTTCCAATACTTTGCCGAACCTGACGGCATTTCTTCAAGGCTGCCCTGCGCATATTTCCGCGCCAGTTCGGCGCTAGCGTCAACTGCGGCCTGCTTCAAAGCAGCATTGTCGTCAAAATCTCCGGTCTTTTCGGCCGCATGCGCGTCAAAACCGTTGACGGTATCCGCGGCCGATTTTGCCGAAGCTGCTGCGGCCGCGGCCGAGGCAGCGGCCGCATCCTTTTGCTTTTCAGCCTCGTCCAGTGTTTCCTTGCTGGTTTTGACGGCGGCTTCCTGCAACTCACGGGCATTAGTCAGCATCTTGTTGACTTCGTTCAGATACTCTTTCGGGTCGGCCTCTGACCCCATACTGGTGGAAACCGCCCGGGACAGCTTTTCGTCCTGTTCCTGATTTTCCATTGTCAGCCGTTCAATTTCCTTGCTGATAGTTTCGGCATCAAAGGTTGTCGTATTCTGCGGATTATAATCCGTTGTCCGCGGCGTTTCGCGATAAATAACCAGTTTACAACCCTCAGCCAGCGCATCCCCGGTCAGCGGATAAGTCACTTCGCCGCCGGTATCCGTCAGCTTAACTTCATATTCTGTAGCCAAAAGGTCAGTTTCTTCGCCGCTTGGCAAAACATACAGACATTTGACATCGGCCTTGTCCATTACCGGAAAAGTGAACGGAAAGACCTTATTGACCCCGTCCGCCAGCAAGGTATCCTTAACATGCGTTACATTGATTCCCATACGCTATTCTCCTCAATAAAAAGGCAGGAAACAAGTTCCTGCCCAAGTTGTTTAATCATCACGGCGGCGCCGACGCTGGTTTCGCCGTTCGTTGCGTGCTTTTTTCTCTTCTTTCAACGTTTTCAAATGCCCGCCGCCAAACCACCAATAATACGGCCGACCGACTAAAGGCACATTTTTCCATGTATTCCAGTCTTTAACCTCTTTATCGCTCAGAATATCGACAACCAGCTCGTCCAGCATAACCGGAAAAAGCAACTGCTTTTGCAGAGTTTTAAATAATCCCTCACGCTTAACGCTCATGGCCTGATAACGATTGATTGACCCGCCGATAAAAATATTATCCACCAACGAATCCGGCACATTAACGGGACGGCCGAACAATAAATCTTTCAACACATCCGCCCCGGCATTAAACAGCATCAGATAAACCGTCAATCGGGTCATATCGACCACCGCCTTGCGCGGATTAGATTTTGCCGTTTCAAAACAAATCTTGCGATATTCGTTGAGCTGTTTGATAAAATAAGACTTCATCATGTAGAACAGCCTTTTTTTGCCGCCCTCGGCATAATATCGCGGCATCTGGTCGATTGTAATCGGCTGAACGTCCAGAAGCTGAAACATTGCATACTCCATAATCTCGTCAGTTACGGCGCCGGTTTTCAAATCTTCTTTAACATCAACCCACTTTTCGCCAAACTCATGCCGCAGATAGGCTTCCAGCTCCGGACTCTCCGCCTTTGCATCTGCTCGGGCCTTTCGAACTGCCGAATTAACCAGCGTTTGTTTGGCAATCTTGTCCATTTTTTCAAAGCCGGTATATTTCAGCACTTTATCCAAAGCCTTAGACCATGCGCTTGTATCTGCATAACCTCCGTCTTGGATAATCTTTTCAAGCCCCAAATCGTTAATCGTAATTTCAGACTTTCCCTGCCAAGCCTTCACATATTCAAAAGCCGTGTTCCACAAACCGTTTTTGTAAGCAGAGGTTCCAAGGTCGCCAAACTGCGTGATTGCGCTTTCAAAGTTTCCCAGCGTCCAAATATAGCCGCCGTCCCGCAACAGCCGCAAAAACTCGTTGCCCAATCCCTGATTGGAAAAACGCGCCAGCAGCAGTTCTTTCAGCCGCAATTCCTGCGTATGGCTGATTTTTCCCTGTTCGGCCATTTCCAGAAGCAGATTACCGACCGAATTTTCAATTTTACTGTCCGCCAAGTCATCAACTTCTTTTTTAACCTGCGCCAGTTCAACTTCCATGCGGTTAATGGCAATTTCTTTGACCTGTTCGGCCCGCCGGTTGCGTAAAAACTCAACTTCGGCTTCAAGCTTGGTTTTGCGATCCTGCAATTCGGCTTTAACATCTTTGTCATAGGTGTTTCTGATTTGCGCCTCCACCGCTCCGATTTTGTAGTTTCTGGCCTTAATCTCCTTCCACTTGGCTTCTTTCGGCTCCATCGCTTTATAATCCGCGATTGTCGTTTCCCTGTTTGCCACCATTTTGCGCAGATTTTGCAGTTCTTTGGTTTCCCGGCCAAAATACTTTTTATTCTCAATCATCTGCACCGCGCCCGAAATATAATCGGTTAACGCATCCGTTGACACCTTATAAAAGCGGTTCATATACTGATCGACGACATCAATCGAACGCTCTTTGACGTTGCCGATTTTGGCAATGCTTATGCCGCCGGCATAGCCTCTTATTAATGAATTGACAATCTGCGCTTCGTCTTCTTTGGTTCTGATTCTGCCGTCTTTGCGCTTTTCCTCAATCATTTTCTGAATAATGGAATATTCCGGCCGGCCGCCGAATTCCTGTTCCACATAATCAAGCAGACCGTCAGCATCCTTAATTTTGCGAGGAAAATAATCCGGCATATAGGCCACATCTACCCCGACGTCAATCATTTGCTCGCGCAAATCGTCCAAAATGTTTCTGACTTCCGCAAACCCGTCCGTCAGGGCATATTTTTCCAGCAGGCGCTGCACCGTGTCAACATCACGGTTTTTCAAAGCCAGGTCAAAAGTGTAAAAATCCGGCGCATCCATTTTCTGCATACCGTCAACAAACCCTTTTACCCGCTTATAATACGCGGTTGTTTTCTGCAGCTTGTCAATCTCCAGCCGGCGGTTCATATTATACAATTCCGGCGAAATCTGTTTGATTTCCTCTTCCAGCGGTACAATCGCGTCAGACAAATAGTTACGCATATCGGTATAAACATTCTGCATCGTTTCCCGCCCGCGCTTAAACAACCGCGCCGAAGCTTTTTTGGCATCAACATTCTGTTTATAAATATCGTCCATCGCCTCGCGCTTGGCTTTCCAATATCTTTTTGTCTGACCCAAGACTTCGGCAACCGGCGCATCCATGTATCTGTCCAGATCCGCACCGCCCAAAATCTCGCCGTAAACACCGCGAACTTCGTCGTTCAGCTTGACATTAAGCTCTTTTGCCGTCTTGTACAGATTCCGCATCCAGTTCATAAATGCGTCAAACACCCGTTTCAGATAGCTGCTCGGCGCTTTGCCTTCGCGCAGATACTGTTCAAAGCCGCGGGCAAACTGCTCCGTCTGTTCAACGGTATAGCTTGCACCGTCGCTGCCCAACCAATCATTGACTGTTTTCAGCATTTGGGCAGATTTTTCGCTGGTTGGCGCAAAAGCCTTTAATTCTTCAAAAAAGAAATGTGCGGTTTCGTGCATAAAAGTCGAGGCATCCGCCCGTTCAAACAGCGAAATGACGGCCCGGCGGTCTATTCGTTGACTAAACGCACCTTTAGGGTCGCGATACAAAGTATCAGCACCGTCTTGATAAAACTTCTGAATAACCTTAACATCGGCAGGATTAAAGATGACAAAGCACCGCCCGTCTTGATTTCCGTCATAGGTAATGCCTTTAATCCCAACGCTTTCCAGCATTTCAGAGGCCGCTTGTTTACTGCCCAAAACATTTGTAAGTGTTTTATAAAGTTTTCTGCCGGTTTCGCTTTGCAAATTACTTTTCAGTATTTCTCTTTTTTCGGCAACATCATATTGTCCGACCTGCAGCTGTCCGACCTGCTCATCGCTTAATTTATCAACCAAATTACTTATGCCGTCTTTTACAATTTCGGATTGCTGCCAAACGGCCGTGTCCTCGTCAAGCAAATAAGGATTTTCCGGTAAATCCACTTCATGAACTTGTCCCTTATATTTAATCTCCTTGATGTGGTCTAACTTATCCTTATTTTCTTTAATAAACTTTTCTTTCTTGTTGAGTTCGTTCAACTCGTTACCCCAGTTGGAATCTTCTTTATAAAGTTCTCTTAGCTGGCGATAGCTGTCAAGTAAACTTGCAATATCTTTATTACTAAGAATATAATCAAAATAGGCAAAAGCCTCCGCTGTATTAGATTTATAAACTTTTCCCTCAAGCTCAATCTCTTTAATATTTTTAATAAACTTTTTTCTATAACCCTCGGCCACATCTCTAGATAACGCATAATAAAGTCCCCAGCCGTGCGCTTGCGCGCCCTCTCCGGTACCGATTGCCTCCAAACTCGGCGTGTCATAATCAACACGAGAACCCGCAAAAGCCGACTGATACAAAGGATTATTGACATTTTCCCGAGTTGGGGTTATACTTAATCCATCTTCTGATACTTCAGAAGTAAGCCCTTTGACCCCCGGATTTGTTGCCGGATCTGCCGAAGAGCTTTGGAGCCCCTTATCCCCCGGATTTGTAGCCGGATCGGTGCGAGGGGCTTTTTCTTTTACCTGTGCATCCCAGAAAAAATTGCCGTTGTTATCTTCTTTGACCGTCAAATGAACATTAAAAGTATCATTATCAATATTTATCGGTAAATCCGCTTTCCAATAAGCAATAATATTACTTTCTGTTTCCGGTATATAGGTGTTTTCACTAACAAATTTAGCCTTTGCCAGCAATTCGGGAATATACGGCACAATAAGCCGCTTGTTCTTGTCGGCAAAAAAGCTCTTATATTTTTTTATTGATGATGTCCTGATTTCAATATCGCCGTTCAAAGACTGGTTGAAAATCTTGTTCCCCTTAAAAGATTTAAGCGTATCAAGCATTTTGTTCTTAAAGTCTTCATCGGAAAGCCCCTGCATCTCTTCCTGAGAATTGATTGTCAGCTCCACATTATGCCCATTCTCGGCAATTCTCCCCTGATAATAAATATTGTCATTATTCGGATCAAACGTCCCGCGGTTATAGACGGACTTTATCTGGTTGGGCTCAAAAACTACGTATTGATTTATTTTTTCATCAGGATTAACAGAATCAAATTGGGTATTTTTTATAATAATGCCATCATGCCCCTGAGTTTTCAATTTATCGACAATGCTTTTTATGACTTCTCTTTTTCTTTCCTCCGAAAGGTTTGCAAAATGCAGTTTAATCTTTTGTGTTTCAAAGCCGCCATATAATGATTCGCTTACTCTTTCATCCCACATTTGAGGGTCTTGATACATAAGGTCATTAAACATTTTTTCAAATTTTGTATACGGGTCAAGATTATCAATATCAGTATCAGCCCAAGGATTAGTTTCTGTGCCTTTTCCCTCAATAATAAGAGGATTATCCATTTTAAGATAAACATCATACCTTACAGGGTGGTATTCATTATTAAAGGCAAAATCGTCCTTGTCAGCAAACCAAAAACCCACCGCGGATTCATCATTATTTATTCCTGTCCGGTTCTTATCAAATTGAGAAAATTCATTGCCAGAAAAATGAACCATTTTAAGCGGCTGACCGCTTTCATCCACGACCTTGCTGTCGCCAAACCACCGCTTAAAGGCCTCTGAATTAACATCTGCCTTACCTTGTTTGTTATAAGCCTGAACCGGAAGCTGAAACCAAGGCAACTCATCGCTGCCGATATCTTCCTGTCCCATTTCCTCATTATAGGCGCGCTGCCGTTCCATATAGGCATCGACAGCCATTTCAATTTCCGGGGCTTCCATATTACGCCAGTCAATATTTATGCGGTCCAAATCTTCGGCCAGTTGGTTGACTTCATCTTCCAGACTGTACGGCGCCTCTTCATTATACCGTTTGCGGCCGCCCAATTCTTCGCCGATAGCGTCCAGCAAATCATTAACCGTCGGACGTTCGCTGTTTTGCGGAAAATATCCGGCTTCCCACGCGGCCAGCGCCATATCGTCAAGATTTCGACCGTTTTTATTATTGATTAATCCGATAACCTGCTTGTCAGCATCCATAGCCTTTAATTCGCCGCCAAAATCTTTTAATCCGCCGTTTTGCTTCAAAAACTGCGTCAGGCTTTGACGAGTGTCTTTGACTTTCTGCCCTTTCAGATGTGCCGGATTTTTCAAAGCCTCATATAAATTGATTTCGGCAACCTCTCCGGCGCGTTTTGCTTCGTTAAGACGTCGGGCGAAGTCCCGATATGCCACTCTTTCAATCCGCGGAAAACGCTGTTCAAAATACTCCAGCGGAGAGATTCCAAGCTCTTGGCTTCCCCATAAGGCGACCCCCTGAACAACTTTGGCCTGCGCGGCGGCAACTTTGTCGGTATCGCTTGTTTTAATCCGCTCGAATACTTTATTATAAACTTCGTCCAAATCGGCTTTAATCTGCTGCGTTTTCTTGGCATCTGCCGTTTCTTCGCTTTGTTTGACAAAGTCATCCAGTTTGTTAAGCGACTGTTCTATACGGGTCTGAAATAATGGTTCCAATCCCTCCCGATGGAAACCCATTTCCTGAACCAGCGTTTCCTGCACCTGATCCAAACCATTATCAGTCATACCCTTTTCTTTCAAACGCCCTCGGACATCCTGCAAACGAATATATCCCGCATTGGCAGCCGAAACGGCTCCACCGCTCAAAGCGCCGCCGATGACGGATTCTATAACAGCTTCCCAAAGCTCTTGAGAATCGTCATAACCGTATTTTTTAACCATATTCTGCCAGAGGGTCTGCGTCCCTTCCGTTACCCCTTCGGACAACATTGAATTAACCACTCTTTTAGCCAACGGAGCCGTCACTTTTTGGCTGAACATCCGTTCAAATCCGTATTTGTCAAACGCTGCCGTTCCTGCTGTCCCGGCGGCAAACAAACTCAGCGCTTTATTCTGGCTTGCTCCGGCCTCTCTTGCCTCAAAATAAATGTCGTCGGCATCGGCTCCGGCCAGCATAACGCTTGCCAAAGTCGTGGAACCGGTCAATTTGGCAAGACCGCCGAGCCAGCCGATGGACGGAGCTGCCGAAGCCCCCAGAGACAGAGCACGCGTCATTGACGGATTTTCAACAAAGGAACCTTCAAAAATTTCCTCATCCTGTTTAAGCCATTCGGCATTCAGCCCCAAATTCCACAGTTTTTCGATACCTTCGCCAAGGCGTTTATATAACGAAGCATGAAAGTTGTTTCTTTTAACTTCTGCTTTTTCCCGCGGCGTCATCAGGCTGGTGTCCCGGTTATCCATGGCCCAGTCGCCATATATTTTAAGCGGGCTTGCCGTGACACCTTTACCTACTTCAAAAAAACCGCGTACGGCCGATTTTCCGACCTCGCCCCATTTCACATCATCAAAGCCTTCGCGCCGCAGTTTCTCCAATGTCTGAATCCTCGGATTGTTTTTTCGGTTTTCTGCTGCATCGCGTACCTCAAAGGTAAAAAGCTTTTTCATAAACAAGCTCATTTTCTCAAAAGGTTTTGCATCTTCGCCGGGTTCGCCAATCAAAGACGTTCCGTTATAGGCATTAACATCAATTTCGGGGTTTTCCGCCTGTTGCCAATTATTATTCCACGGCTCTGCCGGGGTTGCCGAAGCAGGCTCAATCGCCGTATTGCCTTGTTCCCAATTCATTTCCCAAGGTTTCATTAGATTTTCTCCCAAGATTTCCGATCATTCACATTGCCGCCTTTATAGCGATAGCCGCTGACTACCGTTCCGATTTCCGGCATTTTCATTCTCTCAGCCGAATTTCCGTTTACGGCCGCCAACAGGTCGGCTTGCTTTTGTTTATTGACAATATTGCTTAAAATGACCCGCTTTTGCTTATTGTCGTATTTTCCGCCGTCATTAATCTTGCGGAAATAATCAAGCAAAAGTTTGCTATTATTTCCGGGTGATGATGAATTTTCTTCAATATATTCGTTTGCGTCCTTATAGGTAAAATCGCCCAAACGCCACCAGACGGCATCATCTTCGTTTGTTTTCAGATAATCGACCTGTTTGCTTTGTTCCCTGTAAACCTGCGCGGTTAAGGTCTTGCGGTCTGTCGGCGACAACCGGCCTTCGGCATATTCATTTTCAATTTTTGTCAGAACCTTTTGCGCGCCGTTCAAATAATCAACTTCGTTGTTTTTATCCAGCATTGTAATATCCAGCAGAATTTCCTGCGCCGTTTCCGCCCGGGTCTCGGCGGTGATTCCCTTAGCCGACAGCAGGGCTTTCTGCTTAGCTTTGAACCAGTCGCCGGAATATTGCCCTTCATTTTTCCGCAAATACCGAAGTTTGCCACTGTCATCCATTCCGGCAGTCTCTTTATCAAAATCCCGCTGATTTTCATATTGGCTGATTTTTACCTGCATATCCGCCGCCTTAACCTGCTTTTCCAGCATCTTAGAAGGCAACTCGGCCTGAAATTGTTTGCTCTTTTCTATCAGTTTCTCAATCGCCTGATGTTCGCTGCCAGCAATTTGCGCTTTATGCTGTTGATAATAAGCGGCCGCCGCATTGGCATCATCGTCAGCCCTGCGTAAGGTCTGCGTTTTGTAAAAATCGCTTTTATATGCCTTTTCTTTGGCCGACAGCAAATCCGGCCGGTCGGCATAGTTGACGCGCAAGGCGGCAAGCCCGGAGTTGTAGGCCTGCGCTACCAGTCTGTCATCCTTATAATTTGCCAGAGCATCGTCCAGCGCCGACTTCAAACGGTTGGCAGTGTTTTCTTCATAATAGCGCTCTTTTTCCTGCGCTTCGAATCGGGTCAGCGTGTCGAGCGTGGCTCCGTTGCGGCGGCGGTAGATTTCATCCAAAATTTTCTGGTCATAATCGTTGGTAACCAGCTCTTTTTGCTGATTATACCATTCTTCCGCGTCTTTCTCCCATGCTGCCGTCGTACCGAGCGCCGCCTGCCCTTTGCGCGTCAGATAATCGCTGTTTACCTTTTCGCGCCGCAGTTTATCAAAAGAGTTTTCAAACTGCATACCCTTGTTGACGGCGTCTTTCTGCTTCTGCCGGTCAATTTCGACCAAAGCCTTGTCTGCCACGTTTGCCATAACGGCACCGGTGCGCTGCAAAGCTCTGCCTGCGCCGGCGCCGAAAGCCTCGGCACTGGCAAACGGTGTCGGCAGTTTGGAACGGACAACGATTTTATCAAAACGCGTTTCAACCATTTTCTTTTTTACTCCATAAAAAAAACCCTGCCAAAAAGCAGGGTTTCATTTGTTTTTTAATATAATTAGCTGTTTGTCTTTTTAGCTTTGAAGCCTTTTTTCTCTTTTAGCATTTTTTCCTCTTTTTCTCTTATAGCCTTAGGCTTTAATGAAGGAGATTGCAAACCATCAATATGTTCGAATAAGTCGCTATGAATTGGCATCCACATAGGATCTAGAATAAAGTCAATCCCTTCTCGCCTTGCCAATTTAGCTGCGGGAACAAAATCAGCATCTCCAGCAATAAGAACAATTCTATTAACTTGTTTTTTATAGGCAACAGATGCAATATCAATACCAATTTTCATATCAATTTCTTTTTGGCGAAAACCATAAACAAAGTCATCATCTGTTAAATCTTCAAACTTCAAATTACCAGCTAATATTTTCTTCAAAACTCCGGGTTTTAAAGTCCACCCTTCCAAATCCTGAACTCGACCAAGGCGCAATGCTACTTTTCTTTTGCGCTTCAAATTTTCTAAAAAATCATGTTTAAATTTAGCTAAGTCACTTTTGCCAAAATCTACACATTTATGAGAGATCGGATAATGAGCTTTTTTATCTAACGGTGGGCAATCATAAAAGAAGATTCTGTATAGTTCATGTTCTTCTTTTCCTTTATCTTTCATTAACAGATGCTTATAGCATAAAGAGCATAGTTCATTAGCTACGACTTCGGCATTTTTATAATCTTTTTCTCCTTCATAAAGATTTTTAAACCTTTTCAAAAAGAAAGCACCATCAACAAAAATTGCAGTTTTCATATAGTCCTCAATCCATATAGTATAAAAGAAACCCCAGGGCTTGGCAATTCTTAGATTATTTAGAACGCTTACTACCTGGGGCAATATTTAATAGAATATATAACAATTTTTATCTTCAAAGTCAATATATTTTATTAATAATTTTAATATTTAATTACATCCGGCAATCATTGCCTTCATGCTTGTTTGTAAAACTATTTTTCCTCATTTATAATATTATTCTTTTTACTTTGTTCCCAGTTCATTTTCCACGGTTTTGTTGTTTGTTCATAAACTTGTTCAGACGTATTTTTATTAGTTTTTATTACTATGGGGGGTGCTGATTTCAAAATATAGGAAATCCCGCCAACAATACATATAAAAATAAAAAAGTACCAAGCAGCCTTTAACATTGACTTACTTAAAACAAACAAAAAAGAAAATAAATATTTAATATTCTCTAATATTTTTTTATTTGTTATTTTTTTTAACCAATTAAACCCCCATATCCAAATAACAGACCATAAAAGAATAACTGGCAGAGAAGCAAGGATAAAATCCTTAAGATTTAAATATTCGACAACTATCCCTCTTACTCTTTGAGTTTGATAAGAAATAACCAGAGCAATTATTTCCCATAAAATGGACAGAACTATTAAGATCTTTTGAGCTTTGGTTAAGTTTTTCATAATTAATCTCCTTTTGCATAATAATATATAAAATCATAATTAAAACAAGAATAAACTAATATCTCGGTTTTCTGGTCGGAACAGTTGTTGCCGGATTATAATGAGAGTTATATCCGCTCATGTCTTCAATTCCGCCACCAAACCACCCCGAATTAGTTCCGCTAAACAGCAAATTACTGCCACCGCCGAGAATGGTGGAAATGGTGTTACGTTTGGCGGCCTTTTTCGCCTGCTTGGCAGCCATGTCATACAAGGTTGCCTGCGTATTATAGCCCCAAACTTCGCGATTTGTGTTGTCAATAATCGTCTGACGGTCTTCTTCGCCAAACTCGGCCGTCTGCGTAAACATTTCCATCGGTGTGGCCGAGCTCAAATCCACCCCGTTGGCAGCCATCATTGCCCGTTGCTGGCCGAGAAGCTGTTTATTCTTCCGCGCCGCCGAAACTTGTTCTTCCAATCCCCGAGCTTTGGCGTCTTCGGCCTGCTGACGCATAATCGCGGCATTATATTGATTGGCTTTTGATTCGGCTCTGCCTTCCTGCTTTATCCCGTTTACCTGCGCGACAGTTCCGGCTGCCGCAAGAACAGTCGCCGCAATCGTCATCGGTTCACACATTTTGAAACCTCCTTTTCTTTATAAAAGTGCAAAAAGCGGGCTTTTTCAGGCCCCCAGACAATTTCTTGGTGTTCAAACTCAAACCCCAGCCATTTCAGCCAGCGAATCGAAACCCTGTTTTCAGCCCAGACAAAATTCTCTACCCGTTCGGCTCTTTTCATCATGGCGGTCAGTTCCTGCCGGCAGAGTTCGCAAAAGGCCTTTGCATACCGCTCAATATCATCGGTTCCGAGCAGCCAGCAGATGCCGCGGCCCTTCACATTATCCAGCGGAACCAGCCCGAGAATCGCGGCCGGCCGACCGTTAATCTCAATAACCCGGCAATAAACCGAATGACTGGCTCCCTGTGTCAGGCATTCAAAAGGGTCATGATTTCCGGCCAAGCGGATTTCTTCGGCATCCACAGTGCGCATATTGGCCGCAATATATTCAATATCGCCCGCTTCGCATAATCTGAGTTTAACCGCCATGTGCCACCACCGCCGTTATGGCATTAATCGTTAACGGGGTCGGCGTGTCCGAGACAATCTCAATCTCGCCGGCGAAATTATAGCCGCCTTCCAAATCTACGCGGCGCGTCCCGCTGACAAAATCGTACCCTTCGCCATAATTCTGATAACTCATTGCCGGCCGGACGAACTGATTTTTGTCGTCCACCTGCGCAATTTTGAAACTGCCGGAGTTTTCAACCATTATCCGGGCGCCGCTGATTCGCTTATACTGTCCTTGTGAAGACGTGCCGTTGTTCAGCGGATAGTCAATGCTCAGGCTGTGATACAGCGCGTCATAGAGCAAACCGACTTTGATATGCTTTCCGGGCGTAATAAAAGAGATTTTGCCGTTTTCAACGACTTTCTCGCCCTGATAGCCGCCGTCCACCATCACGCCGACAGTTGCACCTTCAAGATAATCAAGACCGGAAACCTCGCTGACCGGTTCTTCCAAGTCTGCCCGGGCAGCGCAGTCCATAAATAAATAATCGTCTTCTTTGTTCTCCGAATCCTGATTGATAACGAAACGCTCAAGAAACCGTTTCGGCGTCCCGTTGACATTACGCAGAACCACGGCATAAATGCTTTCCACCCCGTTTTCCTTGACTGAACAGATGCTTTCAAACCACCCCTCGGTAATATAGCGGGTATAAGCGACCAGTTGCTGTTCTTTGATAAAAGTTAAGGCCACCGCACCGCCGTCGGCAAACACAAACCAAATCAGGTTCGCCGACGAGCAGTAATCCCAGGCAACCAGTTGGCGGCCGTCAAACAGATGCGTCGCCAGAATGCTGATGTCTTCGCCGTCATAGCCGTCACTGGTTAACGCATAGCCCAGCGTGCGCACATGACCGTCGCTCATGAACAAAGCCTGATTGCCGATTATCAGCGGTTCAATATTATCGCAGTGATAGACGTTCTGCTGCTTGATTTTCGGCCATTTGCCCGATAAAAAGCCGGTATCGCCGGGCATCACTTTCCAAACGCCGTTTGCTGTGGTAATCAGCAAATCGTTAAGCGAGATTAAATGATAAATAGTGTTGATTTGCTTGCCGGTCGCCCGAATGGAAAAGGCGTCATCGTCCTGCAGCGGATTGCTCATCGTAAAGTTGTTGTAAGTGCCGGCACGAGACATTTCGATTAATTCGTAGTCCTCATAAGTCGCGGCCATCGCCATCCGCTGTTCATGGATACCGCAAACGGACGGATATTTGTTCGGTCCGTCAAACGGATTGCGCTTTATTGCCGGGGTAATGTTGAAGTCCGGCGCAACATTATCGTCACTCATGGAGATTGTCGCCGCGTCGTCATCGTCAACAACCGTGGAAATCCAGCCATACATACCGGCCGACAGGCGATAGACATTATATTTTTTGCAGCCCTCAACCTTGTTCCATGTTAAAGTAATCTGCTTTGTCTGCGAAAGCTGGTCGCTTTTAATTTCGACCATGGCCGTCAGGCTTTCTTCGCCGGTTTCCTCGTTAATCGCCGACACTTTATATTTATAGGTCTGGCTGCTGCCGGAACCTTTGGCTGTTAATCCGGTCGGGGTCGGCGTCTTCGGCACAAAAGCCATGTCCTCAATCGTCCAATTGTCATGGTCGAAACGTTTTAACATCTGCGGCAGATGGCTCGGGTGGGTAATATAAACCACGTCGGCCGACTGCTCAAACTTCATTTGCCAGATTTCGTCAATATCAAAAGGAATATCAAGCTCAAAAATGCCGCCGTCTTCCTTAACCACAAAACCGCCTTCAGAAATGACCCTCATTTTATGGTCAGAAAATTCCAATGCATAGCCTTGATCTTCTGAGAACTGAAATCTTTTAAGCCGGGACGGCTTGTTCTGATTATAGGCTTCGCCGATGAAATACGACCCGGGGCGCTTGTTCAGGCCGCCTTCTTTCATAACGTAAAAATTAGCAATAACTTTGGCACCGCTGGCATATTTTTCCAAATTGACACGGGAATAGAGCCGCGGGCTGAGTTCGCCGGCATTAAAAGCGGATTGGGTAATGTTCAAATCAGACATTAAAAAATACTCCCGTCATAGCCGCGATAATTCTTAAACGGATTTTTGTCGTAAAATTTCATCTCTTCGCGCACATCGTCATTCTTGGCGACTGCTATCAATCCCTGATATTGCTGAAATTTGTTGTTGGCTTCGTTTTTGAGATTGGGAATCGTTTCGCAGATTTTGCTGGCTAACAGAAAAGTAACGGCCTCGGCGAATCCGGGCGACCACATTTCCGTATTCATCTGCTTGAACGTATAAACAATGTTTGTTATTTTCCGGTTTGTCAGTATCAGCCGGGAAGCGTTGTTGGCGGACAAAACAACCGTGCTGTTGCCGCTCAGTTCCAGCGGCTGGCCGTTTTCATCCAAATAGCGCGAAATATGCACCGAATCCTCAGGGATAACGTAAGCGTATTTATAACCGTCGAACTTTTCGGCCGATAATGCCGGTTGCTTGCGCTTACGGGCAAAACTCCAGTCATAAAAAGCCAGAGCCGCACAGACAACCGCGTCATAATAAAGGCGGCATTTCTTGGCCCGCGGCTCATTGCCGGCAATATCCAAGACCTCGCCGTTGGCAATTAAACCCAGCGCCTGATTGCAAATTGTTGTTTTATCCATTTTTCTAACCTAAAAAAAGGCGCCTGTTGCCAAGCGCCTTTTATTTGTTTTTATTTCTTAGCGGAAGACTTGGCCGCCGGTACCGGACTGTCATTTTTCTGACTTTCCGGATCCGGGATTTCGTTTCCCTGCGGAACCTGAGCGCCGGCAGTTTCAACAAAGCTGTTCAGCTTTGCTTCTGATTCCGCCAGTTTGGTTTCAAGCGACTTAATCCGTTCGTCGAACTTGGACAGATGGTCGCCGACCAGCGCTTTGAACTCTTCCAGATTTTTAGCAGCGCTTTCTTCCGCCTCATCAATCAGTTTGACAACCTCATCGGCCGACAGTGAAGCCGTGTCGGCAGCCTTAGCGGCGGACGGCGTATCTCCGGTTTTTTTGAAAAAACTGTTCGGTTCAATGCCTTCCTCCAAAGGCTCGCCTTCCGCATAACGCTTGTTATTGTAATAACAATCTTTGATGCACACATATTTGCTCATGGTTATTCCTCGACTCTTTCGCCAATCCATGCCGAGATTTTTCCGGCGGTCATCGCCGCCGTGCCGACCGTCGCGACGACCTTGGCATAGCGTTTGAACTTAAACGGAAGCGGCTGACATACCATCAGCGTTCCGCCGGTTAATTTATCAACAGCCAAAGTCTCGCTGGCAACAGCGGTTGTAAAGCTTGAATTGTCATCCGAATGCTGCAATTCAACCTTCAGGGTTGCCCCTTCGCCGGCAAAGGCTTCGGTAATGCGGACGTTGAAAAAGTTATACGGGTAACTTTTGCCGTAATCGCTTTTCCCTTCGCCGAAATCAATGACTTCCGAGCTGGCGGCTCCGGTGGAGCGCGGTTCCATGTCGGAAAAGACCAATAATCCGTCTCTCATTTGTTTTGTTCCTCATGTTATGTTAAAAAATAAGGGCTGAACCAAGCCAGCCCTTGTTTATCCCTAGGCCTTGGCCGTAACCTGAGCTTCGGTGTCGAGAATGCCCTCGCACAGCCGCAGCGGATTGCCGGGGCGGAACTGAGTTACATAGTCGCCGAAGGCATCCTGCAGCTGAACCGTTGCCTTGTTCAGTGCTTCAATATCGAGGTAACTCAAGACCGTTGCGTTGCAGTAAATGAACGCGTTTTTACCCTGCTGCTTCATATTGTTCAGCGCCTGAATAATCAGCTTCGACAGGTTAATTTTCTCGGCTTCCTTGGCAGACGTCGGAATATTGCAGATACGGGCAACGCGGCGTTCGTTGGTAATGCCAAGGCCGATGTGGCACTGGAAATGGCTGACCAGCGCCTGATAATCCAGTCCCTCATCATCCTTAACCGTCTGTTCGCCCAAGTCGTCGTGAATAATACCGGCGGTCTTGGAATTACGCGGATAAATGCCTCTGGCTTCGGCTTTGTCCCACTGCACAATATAGACAGAAGTCAGCGCGTCGCCGGTGCCGCCGGCATCAATCACGCGTTTGCCGTCAATCTTGCTGCAAATGGTTGCCAAACCGTCGGTTTCATCCGAGTTCATTTTGCTGTTGCCGTAAAGAACCAGGTCGGCAACACTCTGTGACATACCTTCAATAATACCTTTGGCCTCGTCCATACGGAACTGCTGCGGGTTCGGCGCAATGCCGCATTTTGCCTTGTCCACCTTGGAATAGGCTTCAATCATGGCAATGTTGAAGGTAATCGGTTCGGTCTTGGTCGCAACGCGTCCAACGCCTTTATCAAACTGGCGCAGCTGTCCTTTCGGAACAAAGGTGCGCTTGGTGTCCTTATGGCTCGAACCGCTGTTCGCCTCAATGCAGGGAATGTCGAGCAAAATCGCGTTCTCGCGCGACATAACCTCGGCGATTGTCGCCATATCGCCGTTCGGCGCGATACGGTTTGCCAGTTCGAGCAGGGACAACTGCTGAATGAGTTTATCAGCCATTGTTGGTTTCTCCTTACTTTATTACATGTTTTTGAAATGGAGCATCGGCTCGCCGAATTCATTGCGGTTCGATGCCTTTGCCGACCCTGTCGAGATAACCGCAGAGTCTTCGCTGATGGCTTTGCCTATTTGCAAGCAAAACCTTACAAAAGCCGGATGGTTGCCCAGTCCGGCTTTGGTAATTTCTTTCAAGCCTTCGTCGCCGAAGGTATCAATTGCCCGGTTGGCAATCGCGATATTTTCCGGCTTGCCGAGTTCTTTGTCCGCCAGCACCTCTTTTTTCCAAGCTTCGTGCTGCTCCTCCAGCGCCGTCTGCTGGGCTTCAAGCGTTCGCTTAACAAGCATGGAACCGGCGGCAACCAGCTTTTCGGCGTTTTCCTTGGAGCATTTAAGTTCTTTCAAGACCGGCGTAATCTCCGCCATAACCTCGGCATCGACCTGATAACCGTCCGGAGCCTTTACGTCCGAATAGTCCGGCTCGGTCGGTTCATCTTCTTCCGGTTTGGTGTCGGCCGGCGGGGTTTTATCCGTTTCAGCCTTTACATCCGTTTCCGGTTCTGTCGGTTCCGTTGCCGGTTCATTCATAGAAGAAAACCCCAGAGTTTTTTCTCCGGGGTTTTCGTTAACTTCTGTTTTGCTGTCTGCCGGGGTGTCCGGCGCATCATTTGTCGTTGTCATCGTTTATTTCCTTTGCTATTTCATAAATTAAATTGGGGTTAACTTTTGTCAGGCAGTCTTCCAGCCAAAGGCCGAAGTTGCGTTCGCCCTCGCGAAACGCCATCAGCTGAGTGTTCGAATCGAAGACAGTTTGATGTATCCGGGCATGCTCCAACAATCCCCAGATAACAATGCGGCCGGCCTTGTCCTTGCTTATCTGCCGCAAACCGGCAATAAACTTTTCGCTTTTCATTGCATGCCTCCCATATTTGCCAGACTGCCCGGAGCAATTTCATTTAAGGTCTTTGCACCTTCAAGTGCCTGCTGCATCATTGCCTGCTGGTCGGCTTTTGCCTGTTCGGCCTGCTCCATCTTGTTGACCTCTTCGGTCGAACGGATGATTTTCGGATTAACCCCGCGTTTATCGACGTAATCGTCAATCAATTCATTGTAGTCCAGCTTGTTGATTGCCTTGGGATTATACTGTGCAACAGCACCAACAAACTGCACAAAATCCATCGAAGCAGAGAGTTCAACCGCTTTTTGGGCTTGAGCCAGCATCGAAACATACTCAATTTCTAAAGACTGCCCCTCCAGTTCCGGCGGCGGGGGCGGAATAGCCCCCAGCTTAAAGGCATTGTCATAAACGCGCATCAGGCAAGGAGATAAAAACTCGTTAATAATGTTCGTCAGCACCGGGCCAAGTTGCACCATTTGCTCACTGCTGATTTTATCGACTTCAGTCGCCGTCATCCGCTTATCAACGGACAAGATTGCGTTAAACAGGCGGTAAAACATTGATGTCCGAATGTTTTCCTTTGTATCCGCAATCGTCAAATTCAGATTGTTAAGGTCAAAATTGACATTAAAAGTCGGCGTTACCGACTGCGGCCCGGTACGCTCGTCATATATATTTATGCCGCCGGGCAGCAAATCCGGCGTTGCTCCGTCTTCGTACATTTTTGCCGGAACGTTCATCGGCGGCCGGGTTACCAAATCAACCCCCAAATGGCGGGTTTTATGCCACTTTTGCAGAGATTTTGTCAGTCCGAGGCCGTGCATCGCCGGAGATATGCCGTAGGTTTCGGTGCTGACGGTTTCCCACCGCGGCGCCAGAATCGGAAAACGGTCATAGCCGGATATGCGCAGAATTGATTCCGAAGCGCTATAATCCGGCAGGTAATAGAGCGACAAATAAGGCTTGTTCTTGTTGTCCATCTTGCCGCGATTAAGCATAAAGTTCGGCAAGATTGCATGAATAACATTATATTCATTAGCCACCCTGCCGTTGCGATAATCGTTCTGCAGCGTTGTCGGCAGATTTACCAAACCGAAAGCGGCCGCCAGCTGATGAATTGTCATGCTGAAACGACGGAAACAGGTGTCAACTGCCAGTTCATTGTTGGTTGCCAGCATATATTCGCCGACGGTAAAAGCATAAAAGCGCGATATTGTCGCCGGACTTTCTTCATGCAACAGGCAGGGCTGGCCGAAGAGTCCCATTTCCTTGTAAACCGTCGGCGTCAGCTTGTAAAAGTTTGACTTGTTGAGAATCGTCAAAATGATGTTCTCAACATCGTACAGCCAAGTTTTAACCTGTTTCCAATTCAGCAGATCCGTATCGGCCAGCGAGAACTTGAACCAGCGCGTGGTCGGATTGGTTAACCCGGATTGCAGCCCTGCGGCCAGAGTATCGGCGCAGTCATTCAGAACATTATCAATCACATCGTCCGAGCGGCGCAGAAACTCTTTATTTTTTTCGTTTTCAAATTTTCCGCGGAAAGAACGGGACAGTTCGGCAATACGTTTCCAAGACGGCTCCCATTCCTTATATTCCTTTTCGAGCGACGCATTAATGCGGTTCAGCTGCTGCCGGATTTCCAATTTATCCATAATCTCAAGCCCCCAGCAGCGTTTTCTTGGTGGTGTTTGCGCGGTCGGTCAAACCGGAAGACCCGGTCAAAATCGTTGAACGGCGGCCGAGCATATTCGCCGCCTTTTTCTTGGACTCTTCCCGGGCCTGAACCGCAGCCTCGTCAGCTTCGCTTTGCTTTGCCGAAGACTGCTGCTGCGGCGAAACGACCGTTTTTCCTTCCATATTCGGCTTGTTGCTGAACATATTGCCGACCTTTTTGCCGACACCAAACAGCTCGGACGTGCCAAACGATGCAGATGCCAGCGCAAGGCGGGCAATACTGCCGAAAATATCTCCTCCACACATGTTAAATACTCCAATCATAAGTTTTTCGTTTAAAACCGGAAGAGCCTCCCACATGGGAAGCTCTTTTGCGAACCGGGCAATAAAAAGACATTGCCAGACAGTCGCTGTCATCAGGCGACGGCAGCCCCGTCGCCTTCATATCCTCTTTGCTCATCAACTGCATTTTCTGACCGTTGAAAAAGTATTGAATAGCGGTTAAATCTTCTTTTAAGCCGGCGTCATCGTCAATCGCGCCGCCATTTACCAGCCAGTCCAGCAAAGCGTCATACATTTCCGCCCGCTTGTTGACATAACGGTCCGGCTGATCCAGCGATTTTTTAGTTTCGCCGAAATTAACTTCGATAACCTGATACTTCCAGGCTCTCAAATTATCGACTACGCCGCCGCCAACACCGCCGCCGTCGATAAAGACGCCGTCCGGTTTATAATAATCAATCATCTTTGCAACCTCACGCGCCAGCGTATGATTATCCATCTTCTGATAACGCTTAATCGGAAAGGAACGGGCGTCGCGCCCCTGTCGGAAGCGGATAACGCTCTCGTCGTCGCCGTATCTGGCTACGTCAATCATCATCAAAAGCGGCGCTGACTTGTCTTCATAAACTTGGCGCTGTTGGGCTTCCAACACCACATTAAGCGGAATCAGCTGATTTGAGGCCTGACTGGGGAAAACGCCACGCACACGAACCTTGATAAAGTCAGAATCCTCGCCATACTGCGCGACCCATTTGGCAATTTGCGCTTTGTTGGTAAAGCTGACAGTGCGGCTGTCAATCTGCCGCGTGTCCCAATAGTCCCGGTTTTTATGAAAACAGTCATAAAAACAGCCGGTATTTTGGGTCGGGTTGCCGAATGCCAGCCACAAGATCTGCGTGCCGAGGTCAGTCATGGCGCCTTCGGTAACTTCCCAGATTTTGTCCCAAATCTGCGACGCTTCGTCAAAAATAACTATCAGCCGCTTGCCTTGGTTGTGCAGACCGGCGAAAGCGTCCGGGTTATTCTTGCTCCACGGAATCATATCAATCCGCCAAGACTGCTTATAACGCTCATCGGCAGAGTATATGCTGGTTGCGGTCATTTCAAACCAATGTTTGCAGATACAAAGGTTAAACCACTTCCGCACTTCCGGCCATGTTTTGGTCAAAAGCTGCTTTTCAGTGTTGGCGGTTACAATGCCGCGGGTTTCCGGGAAGGTGCACAAAGCCCACAGCACCAGCCACGCCACCAGCGCCGACTTGCCGATACCGTGGCCGGAGGCCAGCGCAAACTTGAGCGCTTCCTGAACCGTTAATAATTTATCCCTAATATCCTTTAATAATTGCACCTGCCATTCTTCGGGCCGTTTGCCTTCAAGCGCCCCGGTTCCCCACGGGAAAGCAAGCATAACGAACGAATACGGGTCGTCTGAACATTCGGCCATGGCTTCCGCCAATTGTTCTTCAAATTCCGTATTCATAATTTATTCCTGTTTTTTGGCTGTTTTTGCGCCTTTCTTTTTAAGTAAAAACTTCTTGAGCCGCTCTGCCGTCGGTTCATCGCTGACAATCTTGGTCGTGCTTTCGGTCTTCCAACCGTCAAAACAGTTTTGCAGAATCCAGTCGGCCTTGTGGTCTTTGCTGAGGTTGCAACGGTCAATCGCATAAACCTCGCAAATCTGCTTAATCCGGGTAACGGTGTATTCATATTCTTTCTTTTTGCCGTACTCATTAAGCGTCTGATTGGTAATGCCCATATAATCGCAAACGCCCTTAACACTGATTGAGCCTTGCCCGTATATCTCTTTTCCGTCTTTTGTGTAGCCGATAACATCATGCTGTTTAGCGGTAAAATACTCCGTCGCTTTGGCTGCCATCTCTTCAACGCAGTTAAATGAAGGCGGCCGTCCGCCCAGCAGATGAAATTTGTCTTCAAATACCGGCGGCAAAACTTTTGCGGCCGGTTTAGCCTTTTTCTTTGCTTCTGCCACCGCTTTTTCTTTTTTAGTTCCCATATCAGCACCATTAAAGAATTATCAATTTGCCGTTCAATCCGGATTTTTTGATTGCATCGGTATTATCGGCATTGTAAGCAACCAAACAGCTCGGCGCATTTGCACAATCTCCCTGCGCTCCGTCAGGATAATGAAACTTCAAACGGCCGAGAAAAAAGAAGACAGAGTGAGCTTTTCTCCAAACCTCGGAATGGAATCCCTTTGTTTCAGTCCGGGCAAATATCAGCGCAATACCGTTTTTGTGCTCAGCCAACCGTTTAAGCCAGTCAAAAGTCTGCCGACCATACGGCGGATTACACCAAACACGGCCGAACCATTTTTGAGAAAGGCCGTCCTGCTCCTTGCAGTAATGGACTTTTGCCATATCCCAAGGCCGGAATTCCGGCGCACAAGGATCCAAATCAAAACCTCCCAGCGCCTCCAATATGTAAGGCGGTGTCAGCCACTCTTCCTTATTTTCCGTATTGCTGTTAAAAGTTTTCATTCTCTAAAAAAAGCCGCCCCGAAAGGCGGCCAAAAAGTTAACAAAATGTTTCCGGCTGAGCTATGGCGCGATTAAGCCACATCAAACCGGTTTGAATTTCAGTGCGGGCAATCGCCAAACAACGCCCATCAGCGTCAAATTCAGTTGAGCAATTGAGGTTTTCAATAAATTCCCCGAGCTGATTGCCCAATTCCTTAGCTTTGTTCATCAACCGTTTTTGCTCTTCGGTCAGCGGACGGTAACCAATTACTTTGGTTTCTTCTTTTTCTTCCGGCATTTTTTATCCTTTCAGTTAAGTTAATAAAAAAATAATGGCTACATAAAAAAACCGCCTTTCAGGGCGGCTTATAAAATGGGCGGATTTGTTATCGTACAAGATCCGGAAAACGCGGCGGGTCAAATTTTTTGAAAAGACGGATAGGACGCCGATTTCGTCTTTTGAGTTGCGGGAGGAGGATTTGAACCTCCGACCTCTTGGTTATGAGCCAAGCGAGCTGCCAACTGCTCTATCCCACCATGAACCCCGGGGAGGCAGACCCCGGGGCAATGTCAGTCAACAAGAAAGAAGTCAGTCATGGCTTTTGCTTACATAGCTTTGCCAATCATAAATTTTTTATAACGCAAAAATAAAAAAATGTCCCATATCAGAGTGTGGCAAAGTGTGGCACTTTGGACAAAATAAAAATCATCTGCGGACGGCGTCAAAAATTCTTTTCAGCAACCGCTCCGCCCAACGATAGATATATTTTCGGTCGGTTTGATTGGGACTGTACCGATAAGCCAGCACTTTTTTAGGCACACCGGACAAAAAATCGCGAAGAAAAACATATTCGTTCGGCAGAATCAGCGGCGCCGACATCCAATGCTCGTCTATGTACCAAGCGTCAGAGATGTCTTCCCCGGTAATGCTTGGCCGCATATATTCAGCGTCTTCCGGGTTGACCGGCGGCACTGCGACCCGGTAGAAATTGGTTGTTTTGCAGCGCGGCCGCTGAATATCCGGCAGCCACTTCATAACTTCAAAATATCTTTCAAGCTCAACTTTAACGTCTTCCACTGTTAAAATTTTTCTGATCATCTCTCAAAACCCCTTATTTATTGCCCTGTACACCGATTTTTTTGTTGTCCCGCCTCCGGCAAAAATTCATTTCGCGCGTATTATCGATTCAGAAAACTCCTTAAAATTCACAAAATCCCTTGAAAATTAAGGCTTTTTCAATTTTCTTCAGGAGGGTCAACTCCCATTAAAACCGACAATTTTCCCTGATTCCGGGAAAAACTGACAATTTGTCTGCAAAGCCATTTTTTTTCGACCGAACAACCGAGTTTCTTTTTGCGCAGCCAGTTTTCCAAACCGTTACGAACCGTTATATCCGCGTTGCTGTATGGCTTGAAAACCGGGTCGGTAAAATCAATTTTGAATTTTTGGGTAATTTTGACCTCATCTTCTCCCGGTTCATGCGGAGCTGACAACCAAGGTTTAGGCTTGGGTTTAGCCGGCGGGGCCGCCGCATAATCATTCCTTGCCGAGTCCGGCGGCGTTTCGCCGCCGTTTACTGCCTTATTGCCTTCAGCAAGGGCGTCAGCCTGCGGCGGCAGAGTGTCCTTGATTGCCGATTTCCTCTCACTGCCTTCCCCTTGAGGGGAGCCGCCAACGGCGGCGGGGTGTCCCTTAACTGCCCCATTTCCTTCAACTGCATTACTGCAAACAGGGTCTGTGCGCCCTGTTTGGACTGCCTTACTGCCCGACAGACCGCCTGTCGGGGACTGTGCGTCTTCAATATCCACAGCCGCGTTGTGTATAACTTGGTTTTCCCCCACACCCCCTTTCCAATTTTCCGGTAATTCTGAACGTAGTGAGGAATTACAATAACCAATTATCCTGTCTGCCGTGGCTGAATTTTCTGCAATGTCAAACCGGCTCTGACTTTGGATGCCTTCGTCCGACACTTTTCGCTTTACATCATCATTATTTTTTGTTTGACGATCCAATGCCTGACGATTTTCCCGCTCTTTCTTTAATTTATAAGCTTCACGGCGTTTTCGGTTAATTTCTTCGCGATTGTTTTCGTAATACGTCGTCTGACGTTTCGCTTTACTTTTCTCCGCTCTCCTTTTGTTTGCACCTATCCGTGCATTATTGCGCTGCGCATCGCTGCGGCGGTAATAATCGGCGTTAAATTCTTCAATAACGTCCAAAACCATTGCAAAAGCCGACTGTGCCGGCGGTGACAGATAAGAGAAATCAAACCCCTTGCCGGAGCGATGTTCGTCCCAGTAATAGGCATAATCGTCAACGGCATAAAAAACCTCAAGAATAACTTCGGCGGGGAAGCGTCCCTGCAAAGCTCTCCTGATGGAGCGCGGCGTTAAGTATGCGTCTCTTATATATACCAAAGGTTCCTCTTTCCAGTTCAGTTCGGGGTTATCCCTCAAAACCACAATTTTCGCCGCAACCACCGCCAAAACAGCCGCAATCCGGCCTTTTGCGCTTTGGGGCGAATAATGTCAATTTGGCAGAACATCCCGCCGTCCGCCATAATCCGGCGGCGGGCAATTTCGGCGTATGCCGGGTTTAACTCAATTAATATCGAGTTTTTCTGCTGCCGCTCAGCTTCAAGGCTGACCGTTCCAGCACCGCCGAACGGATCCAACACCACACCGTCCGCCGGACAGCCGGCCAGCAGACACGGCCGCACCAGCTCCGGCGGAAAAGTCGCAAAATGCGCCTCGGAAAAACCGCGGCTGGCAATTGTCCAAACTGTCCGCCGATTGCGCAAACCGCTTATATTTTCCTGATTTCCTGCTGTTTTACGCGCCATCGCCGCCGAGTTTTGAAAATTCTGACTATGCACATAGGCGCCGCCGCCGCGAAAGCTCCGGCTGTTACCCTTTCCCCGCGTTATGCGGTGCTGGCTGTCACTATGTCCCGGACGCTCCGGCTCATTGACAATCCGGGCAAAGCTTAACGCATTCGGATGCTGCACAATCCCGTTGTCATTTGCAGCCACCGGTTCCCGCACCGCGGCATAATTATAATAATAACGCGGCGATTTGCTGAACAGAAAAAGATATTCATGCGCTTTGGCCGGGCGGTCTTTGGCTGATTCCGGCATACAGTTCGGTTTATGCCAGATAATGTCACTGCGCAGATAAAAACCCAGTCTGTCTCGCAAAGCAAAAGCCAAGAGCCACGGCAGCCCAACCAAATCTTTTGGCTTCAACCTGCCGACAACGGTGGAAAAAGGCTTATCGCGGAATGTACGGTTATCGTTGACAACCTCCGCTGCCGGTCGGCCGTTAACGCTTGAAGCATAGGTGTCGCCGTAGTTGACCCACAGCGTGCCGTCCGGCTTTAAAACTCTTTTAACTTCGCGGAAAACCTTAACCAGCGCAGCAATATGCTTTTCCGGCGTTGCCTCCAGTCCGAGCTGCCCGGTAACGCCATAATCGCGCAGCCCCCAATATGGCGGCGATGTAATTACGCAGTTGACCGAACTGTCCGGCAGTTGTCGCAAACGCGCTAAAGCGTCATCTACATAAATTTTAACGCTCATCGCCGGAATCCCCGAATACGGCCTCATTTACGGCCCTTTCCACATCATCCATCCATTCCCGGATTTGTCTGTATTTCGCTTTTTCGCGGCGCAGTTTGCGCTTCAATTCGGCAGAAAGTTTGAACTTAAGAGGATTTTTTATAAAGTTTTGCAATTCAGCCCTAATCGGGGCTGTTATTTCCTGCATGCTGATGTGCAGCATAAAGCGGTTGTAACATCGGCGGTCGATTTGTCTGCTTATCTCCTGAAGCGTCTTTCCTCTGTTCAATACCGGTGCCTGCCTGACCTGCGACCAGTCATACTGTGGCGGAACGTTTATCATACTGTCCAGCGCAGCCCGACGTTTCTTTTCAATTTGTTCTTCCGCTTTCATCTTCCGCATCCACTCGGGAAACGGTTTGTTTTTGAATTTATCCAATAATCCCATCTTTCTGCCTTTCTTAATTCTTAACTTTTGCGATTGTGTCATCGATGGCCTTAATTGCCGGTTCTATGGTCGCCCGCATCGCCTGCAGCAGAAGCAGCGCGTCAGACTTTTTCATAACGCCGGCATATACCTCCAGCAAAATCACGGTTAAGGCTTCGTTCATTTCCCGGGTTAAAATTTCTTTCCGTTCGGTTGCCATCTTTCTTTCCTTTTTAGACTGCCGCAATGACGTAAAGCAATGTCTGAAAGCGACATTGCTTTACATTGCAAATCATTTATTTCAAATCGATTGACTTATTATAGGTGTCATAAACAAAATTAACTTCCAAATCCCGCATGCCTTCCTTAAAGCTGCACAGTTGAAAGATTTTGCGCAAAAGAGCTTTGTTCAAATCTTCTTTCTTCACATCGGCATAAACGGAAGTAATATCGGCCTCAATATCAGCCCGCTCTTTTTCGTTGTCATAAAGGCGGCTGATATTCTCGCGGAGCTTTTGCTCGCGCTCTTTGCGTTTTTTCTCCTCTTTCACCGCGTCCAGCTCCTGAACCGGTTCCATTGTCATTTGTTCGGCTTCATCATTCTTTTTGCGTTTCCACATTTTTTTCACTTTCACATTAAGGTTAATAAAAGGTTCGGCATTACCGCGCTTTTTTATCCCGGCGGTAATACTCTTTTTTCATCCGCTGATAATAACTGCGGGTGCAATCCGGCGCCAATAAGATGGTCTCCGGATTGTTCTTCCGGGCACAATAGGCGGTTTCCTTTGCGCCGACGGTGATTCTTCTTGCCATTTCTCGCAAGGCTCTTGCTTTTTTGCCATTCATTGATTGTTCCTTTCGTTAAGATTTTCAAAGCCCCGGTCGCGAAGTTCCTGCTCGCTGAGGCTGTATTTTGAATAAGGCCGCCAGATCCAGAACCGGCTCAACCAGTCCCGGACCGCTTGGCGATTTCTTTCGCGGTCAATAAGCCGCTTCACATATCTTTGCCAGCAGTCGTCCATCAGATTCCCTGCGGTTTTAAGATAGCGCGGCATACTTCCATCATTCCGACGGAAAAGCTGATTTTGGCTTCATCCAGCCACCGCGGATTTGCGCCGGATTGTTCCAAAGAGCGGAGCATCATATCCAGCAGTTCATCCGTCTGGCAGACTTTGCTGAGAGCTTCCGCCTGCTGTGCTGTCAATTCCGGCGTTCCGCCGGCCTCGTCATGCCCGGGCTTGTCTTTCTTACTGTCATACGCCGGCTTCTCTTTTTTGCCGTCATACTCCGGCTTGTCTTTTTTGCTGTCATGCTCCGGCTTGACCGGAGTATCTATGTCAGCACCAAGTTTAATTTTTCCTTGCGCTATTAAAGCCAGGTCTTCCCGTTGCGGCGCCGATTTTTTGTAAAAATCCGCAGACAACTTCTTTCCTGCTGGTCTTCCGCGTTTCTTTTCTTCCATGGTTTTCTCCCTGTTTGGTTACAAAAAAACGCTTTGCTTAATTAAAGCAAAACGGTTAAGCTTCTTCATTCGAGGATAGCGGTTCGTTATCGTTAGCCGGCAAATACCAGTCATTTGGCATAACGGCGTTTTTAGTCCAATCCATGATGTTCAGCACCATATCAAACTTCGGAATTCTTTTGCCCTTTATATAACGATTGATAGAAACAGTTGTCGTATCCAGTTCTTTCGCTGCCATATCTGGACTAATATTATTTTCTTCAAGATACTTTTTAAGTTTCATTGTTTCACCTCCTGAAACAAATTATTACCAATTTGGCAATAACGTCAATAGATTTTATTACCATTGTGGTTATTTACTTTATTACCATTTTGGTTTATCTTGTATTTTGCAGGAGTTAACTATGGAAAATCGCATACAAGAGATTAGAGAAAAGAAGAAAATATCACGGCAGCAAATTGCCGATTTGATGGAAACTTCTGTTACACAAATTTTCAGATTAGAAACTGGCGAGCGAAAGTTAACTTTTGAGTGGCTAGAAAGATTTGCTAAGGCTTTGAATGTTTCAGCTGGTGAATTAATCGGCAGCAATGGAAATATTCAGACGATTTATAAAGTCGGCTTTGTCGAAGCCGGAAACTGGCAAGAAGCATTACAACTTCCTAAAGATGAATGGGAGCAAGTGAGTTATAATATGAATGATAATATGAAAGGACTTCATATTTTCGCTCTGGGGGTACGCGGAAACTCCATGAACCGCATTTTTCCCGCCGAAAAAACGACTTTAATCTGCTGCTGTATAGATGATTATCCATATACCATTGAAAACGGCGATTATGTTATTGCTCAGCGCATTTCGCCCGACGGCAAATATGAAGCTACCGTTAAGCGTTTCACGCGAGTTGACGAAAACACTGTTATCTTGTCTCCGGAATCGACAGACGAATCCTATAAGCCGATTATCATCACCAACACCAATGCTAACGATAACAATGGTTATGAAATAAAAGCCGTCGTTATTGACTATCAAATGAAGCTAAAAAAATTATAAGTAAACACTTTTCCTAAAACAACATCCTTAAAAATTACAGTTTTTTAATGCCGCTTAAAGCGGCTTTTTTATTACCAAATCAGTTATTTCTGATTTAATTTATTACCAATTTGGTAATTTTGTGTTTGACATATCTGTACCATTTTGGTAATAAGTAAAATACTAATACAAATATGGAGAACATAACATGAATATTCCTGAACAAATTGAAGCCAAAGTTAAACAGGCCGAAGATAACATAAAAAACTCTTATCGGCAGTATATTGACGATATCGAAGGCCTTAAGGCCCTGATGCCGGAAGAACAACGTTATATCATTAATGAGTTGGCTGCCGAAGCTGACCGCAGACAGGAACGTCTGCTGACTATAGCCGGCATTTATTTACGCCCGTATGTAACCGCGCATATCCGCACGATTCTGGCCTTGGAATCGGCAAACGATACACTGCCCGCTTCGGACAAAACGGCATAAGGAATCTGCCATGGAAAGTTCAAGCGCTTTAGAGATATGCATTTCATCGTTGGCCGAAAAAGTTTATGCCCGGAATGATAACCGATATAAATTCACGTTAAACGAACTCATTGCCGAGGTTCAAAGCGAAATTCGGATGCGCAAAAATGTATATGCCAAACACGTCATTGCAAAGACCAAGACCATCGGCGAGGCAAACAAGAAAATTGCGGCTATGGCTGAAATTGAGCTTCTGTTGAAAAATCTGCGCGACGGCCACATTATCCGAACCGACTGCACGCTCTTCGGCCATCCGATATTGATCGAATATCACGGTTTGCGCAGCCCATATCGGGAAGAAAACCTAAAAGAGCACTTAAAACTTATATTTGAAAAGGCAAACGACAATGGAGATAGATTTTAGAACCCCTCGCGAGGCAATCATCTATGAAATCGGCCTCCAAACCGGCATCATCCAACGCGAGAAGGAACTGCAAGCCGGAAAAGTAAATTCAACCGACGAATCTGCCAATTTCATCAGCAAAATTCAAAAGCAGATAGATCTCATCATCAACGTTATCAAAGGCATTTAGGGAGATAATCAATGATTACGAATGAAAAAATCAAAGCAATTGCCAATCTGACGCGCCTGAAAATCATTAAAATTCTGGATAAAGCGGAAGAACTGAGCGTCGGCGAACTGGAGCTTAAGTTAAAGATGTCACAGTCGGCAATATCGCAGCATCTGGCAATCATGCGCGCAGCCGGTTTGGTTAAGACCCGCCGTCAGGCTCAACAAATCTTTTATTCCGTTCAGGACGAAAAGACGGCTGCCACCGCAACCATGCTTCTCAAATGGTAGGTGCACGATGGAAGAAAAATTAAAAATTTTGCATTTGCCGATGATGTATGAATGGTTTGATAAAATCGCGTCCGGCGAAAAAACAACCGAATATCGTCAATGTTCCGACCATTGGAACTACTTATTTACCACCAAAAAATATGATTTAGTCCGCTTTCAGCGCGGTTTTTACAAGAAACCGGCGACGATGTTGTTCAAAATTAAACAAATTCACAAATGGCGCGGCGCCAACGACTTAAATCAGGCAGAAGTCTGGGCAATCGACCTCGGCGAAAGGATAGACTGATGAAACTTGTTGAGATTAACGATGTCCGCGTTGGGCAGATTAGAAAAAACTTTGATGATTTAATCCTGATTGAGGCAGAAAAGCCAAATGGATTTTTATATTACCAAGCATTCAACGAATTTGGTGGATTCATGAATAAAGATGTTAAGGCTAGTTATAAATTCCTAGCCATGCCAATAATTGGTAAGCTTGGCATAACCCACCGCATTGAGGGCAATAGGCTTGTTGAGATTCCCCGAGAAGATTTAATCGTTGATGACGTCGTTGAATATTTAGATTTTGACGGCTTCCCGATTAAAGGTGTCATTTGCACAGTAATAACAGCCATGACTGCCGAAGAAACTCAATATGAATTTATAACAGAAGACGGAAAGTCCGATGATTCATCTATTTTTAACAGAGAAGAAATAAGAGAGGATAGCGGAATTTATACATATACACCAAAAAAAATCGGCATCCTCGGCGTTACCCATGAATTTGTAAACGATCGGGAGGTACAGCAATGAGTTTGACAGATGATTGGCGAGCCGGAAAGCTTAAAAACGGTTGGTATTTTTGCAAAGTTTTAATTGACAACAAAAATCATGTTTGCCCGGTTTTCGTTTCGAAAAATGAAAACGACTTTGAAATTGGAGAAGTACTCACAGCTTGTGATTACAACCATTTTGTTGACCTCACCAAAAAGGTCAAAGCGCTTGAAAAAGAAGTCGCCAAGGGAGACAGAATAATCGGCAAACTACTTAAAGAGGGGTATGCAGCCATAGAGAAAAACAAACAGTTCAGCAGCCTGCTGAAAGAATGCAGAACTTTGTGCAAAGAGATGATTAAAGTAAACCACCTTTACATACAAGGGAAATGTATTTGCCCTTGTAAAGAAAGTATTACAGACATTCTAACCCGTATCGACGCTGTTCTTGGCAAAAATGAAAGGCCTGATAATGGTTAAGCGATTCCAATCTCCTCAGGGCTATACTGTTCTTAAAATGTCGTTATTTGAATGTACATCCATTTTCAAAGGCGGAGCCGGAATTTGCGACAACTGCGGACGTGCCGTTTTGGAAGGTTATTATGTCCCGGTACTTAACCATTATCTCTGCCCGAAATGCTATCAGGATTTTACCCAGCGCACCCCTTATTACCCGGAAGATGCCTATTTTGAAAGTTACTGGCTGGATTATGTCTCAAAACGCATAAAAAAGCTCGGCCTTTCCCTACAACAAACGGAGACAGAATAATGTTAAACAATCAATATATCTTGATGGACACCAAGCCGGAGATTGATGTTGTGTTATTCTGCGGCGGCGGAGGTGCAGATACCGGTATTGAACAGGCGACCGGCACACCCGTTGACATTGCCATCAATCACGACGCGGAAGCAATCGGCATGCACGCGGCTAATCATCCGCAGACCATGCACTTTAAGGAAGACGTTTTTGCCGTTCATCCGTTGGTGGCTACCCGCGGTCGGTCGGTGCGTTTGCTTTGGGCTTCCCCGGATTGTACCCATTTTTCTATTGCCAAAGGCGGCACGCCCTGCAGCAAAAAAATCCGCTCGCTGGCTTGGGTTGTCATTAAATGGGCTAAAACCGTACGCCCGCGAATGATTTTTCTTGAAAATGTCAAGGAATTTCAGACTTGGGGACCGCTCGGACCGGACAACCGGCCGGATAAATCCCGCGCCGGCGAAACCTTTAACCGCTGGATTGCAGAACTGCGCGGGCTTGGCTATCAAGTCGAATGGCGGATTTTGGCGGCCTGTGATTTTGGTGCACCCACCAGCCGCAAACGCTTGTTCCTGATTGCCCGTTGCGACGGTCAGCCGATTGTTTGGCCGGATCCGACCCACGGCGACCCTAAAAGCCCGGAAACAAAGAAAAAGAAACTCAAGCCATGGCACACAGCGGCCGAAATTATCGACTGGACAATCCCCTGCCCGTCAATTTTTGAGCGCAAGAAACCGTTGTCAGAGAATACCCTGCGCCGGATAGCCAAAGGAATCCAGAAGTTTGTTTTGAATAACCCGAAACCTTTTATTGTCAGCATTGCCAACTGGTCGAACGATTCCATTAATCCGGCGGATAAGCCTTTAACAACCGTAACCGCAAACCCCAAAGGCGGCCATCATGCTCTTGTTGTTCCGACATTGGTTCAGGTCAACCACACCGGAAACGACCACCGCACCCAAACGCCGGATAACCCGCTGCCGACATTAACCGCCAAGAACGGCCATGCCGTTGCGGCCGCAACCTTAATTAATATCGGTTACGGCGAGAAACCCGGACAAAAAGCCCGCGTGCCGGGGCTTGATGTTCCTCTTGGAACTGTCGTCTCCGGCGGCAAGAAACACGCGCTTGTGTCGGCTTTCCTGGCTCGCCAATACGGACAATCTGTCGGCACAGATGCAGACGCGCCGCTTGGTACCATTACCCGGATAGATCACAGTCAGGTTGTAACCGCGTTTTTAGCCAAACACTACACCGGCGCCACCGGCTCAGAGATGAACAAGCCGGTTGATACTATAACGGCAATCGACCACAACAGCCTTGTAACTTCTCATCTTGTCAAAATGCGCGGTACCAATATCGGCCAAAGCGTGGAAGAACCGTTGCAGACCATCAGCGCACAAGGCAAGCATTTTGCCGAAGTTCGGGCTTTACTCGTGAAATACTACGGCAATGAAAAAGACGGCCAGCCACTTAATGAACCTCTGGACACGGTACCGACCAAAGACCGCTTTGCCCTGATAACCGTTTACATCGGCAGCGAACCGTATGTGATTGTTGACATCGGTTTGCGTATGCTCCAGCCGCATGAACTCTATGCCGCACAGGGCTTTCCTGCCGACTATATCTTCGACCGTCAGGCCGACGGTACCCCGATAACCAAGACGGCACAGGTGCAGAAATGCGGCAACGCGGTTTGTCCGCCTGTTGCCCGGGCCATTGTCGCGGTAAATCTGAATGAAAGATTTTTATTGGAGAACGCAGTATGAATGATAACGGATTTATGACACCGGAAGAAATGAAGAAAAAGCTTGGGTTAGATCCCTACACCGACAATCGAACTCTTAACAAATACGTCCGGCAGGGCCTATTGGAAGTCAAACCTTATTCCCGGAAAACGAAACTTTACCGCGAAGTTAACGATAATAAGCCTAATCCTGAAACTGAAACCAGTTTTGCCAACGATGACTGGATAATTGATGAAGCGATCGCGCGATAAAATACCTTACCTCACGGCTAAGAAGATAAAAGGAGGCAAGACGGCTTATTATTTCAACCTTCCGAAACGCTTAATCCCGGAAGGCTGCGATATGAGGCCGTCTTATGCCCTTGGCTGTGACTATTTATCGGCCTGCGAACAAGCCATTAAATTAAACCGTCAGCTTAATGATTTTCGTAAATATAAAGATAACCTTCGGGAAAAATCTTTAATGTTTGTTTGGACGAACTACAAAGAAAGCCGTTTATATAAAAAATTAAGTGAAAGGACTGCCAAATCATACGCATACGCAATTGAACGTCTCTGCAAAATAAAATCCGGCAGCAGCGGCACAGCCTTTAAAGACATTCCATTGGATAAATTTGATTATGATTCCGCATATAACCTTTATGAGAAGTTTGTCGGACTTTTCAAGCAGTATCAAGCAATGTATTGCATCACGGTCTTACGTCTGCTTTATAATTTCGGATTGAATAAAGGTTACTTTACCAGAAAGAATCCGTTTGAAAATTTACGTATTACCAAACCAAAGCCCAAAAAGAAAATTATCCCGGCGGAACATATACATTTATTAATTACCAAAGCTTACGAGCTGGGCTATGCTTTTGTCGCTCTGGCAATAGAACTTAATTTCTATCTGGCTCAACGACCGGCTGATGTACTGAAATTGAGGAAACAACATATTTATAAAAAAGGCAAAAACTACTTTTTTGACATTATTCAAAATAAAACCGGCAAAGAAGTCCGAATTCCGATACCGCCGCATCTAGTTGATAAAGTTCTCGCACAAGAAGATTATATTATTTGCGATGATTACGGCAATTTTACCGTCGAACGTTTTTCCGATTATTTCAAAAAAGTGCGCGATGCCCTTGGTTTTGATTATGTTTTCAAAAATATGCGCCATACGGCCAGCACCGCATATGCCGAAGCCGGCGTTACTTCTGCAGCAACAATTTCCATAACCGGACATACCAACGAAAAAATATTTAACGAAGTTTATAAGGCCAACACTGACACGTTGAGTTTAAGAGCATTAAACAAGCGATTAAAAGCAGAAAGTCAGAATAATAAAAAAACAGAGTCAGAATGAAAATTTATTATTGTTATTTTTCAACATATTAGAACGAACAAGTAACAGACTTAAAATCTGTTGTCCGCAAGGACGTGCCGGTTCGATTCCGGCCTAGCGCACCATATATTTCGCCCCTTTGAGGGCGATTTTTGTTATATAAAACCAAGCCTTTGAGCCAGTCCGATTTTGGTGGTTTTGGAAATGGTAACTTTTGCACTATGACTTGGAAAATAAAGGTAAATGTATCAATTTGCCTGAAAGAAAACTTCCTTAATTGACGATTTTATAAATTTGTGAAAATATCTCTGTATACTTATATGCCAGGGGTATTCTCACATGAAATCTAAAGTTAAATCTTTATTGTTTTGGGCGTCCTTTTTTTTCTTACTCATTTGTTTAATGTTCTGGGGGAAATTTGTTTTAATCGTTAATGATGTACTTACCAGCGAATACTATTTTGACGTAATCTTCAATATTTTTTGTGTTATCGGATATTTATTTATAGTTGTATATGTAATTTTTGCAGTTCTTATTTTCGCAAATAAATTTCCTGAAAAAATAAAGAAATTTGAAAAAATCAAATATTTGACATTAATGATTATTTTGTTACTGGGTGAAATTATATATATTGGCTCTGTTATGTATGATTTTAATTAGATACTCACAAACAAGCTCGGATATTTCCAGCTAAATTTTTAAAATCCTCATAAAACTTAGTCCAACACCACAGCAATATGCACCAGATTTTAAAGAGCTTTTTTGTTTTTTGCAGTTTTCCTTTCCGTTAAGATGGCAAACGCACCATGGTTTTGGCATTTAACGAATTTGAATGCCCTTTTGATAATTGCTTTGCAAGGTGAATTTGTTGTCGGAAGTATCGTAGATATAGAGATTATCAACCAGTGTTTTATATTGTTCCAGATAGGTTTTGACCAATTCGTTGCGTTTGACAATCATTTCCCGGGAGGTATGGCGCCGGGTGATTTTTTCCCGCAGTTCGGCACGGCGGCAGGCAATATCGAGATTGCAGAGGATAAAGTACATTTCGGTTGCGTAGCCTTTTTTCTTCAGGTTTTTAATCAGTTCGACATGCGGATTGTTTACGCCGCTGTGTTCCAGCCAGATATCGGCCTTTTTTTCAACCGCGCGGCGCAGCGCTTCATAGCCGATAATCCGAGCCGGCATTTCCCAACGATTGAATGCCCGCACCGCGCCCAACCGGTAAATGTCCTGCCGATAAGCGGGCAGACTTTCCATAATCTTGTCAAAACTGATAAAAAGCCGTTCGTCCCAATGTGAATTTTTGCAGAATGTCGTTTTGCCGGCACCGGGAATGCCCCCTATCTGCACAAAATGCGGTGCAGTCTGCGATACAGCTCCCGCCAGCAGGCCGGCCAGCAGAGTTTCATATTCCGGAGTGCGGATGGTTTCATAATCGTAAGGTATCAGTTCGCCGACGGCGGGCAGTAAGTCAGACAGTTGCATTTGGGCGGCAGGCTCCCCATATTTTATTCAGTTATTCGCTTGCACATTAGCATTATTTAAGCTACTGTACGCACAACTATAACAATTTCAGCAAAAAGGTAAATATAAAATGACAAAAATTAATTGGAAACCGGGGACAATGTTATCGCCTTTGCCGCCGGTGATGGTTTCGTGCGGAACCGTTGACAAGCCGAATGTAATGACCGTGGCCTGGACCGGCATTATCAGCAGCGATCCGGTGATGACTTATGTCTCCATCCGCCCGCAGCGTTATTCGCATGACATCATCAAAGAAAGCGGCGAATTTGTGATTAACCTGCCGACTTGGAATATGGTGACCGCCGTTGATTTCTGCGGCGTAAAATCAGGACGGGACATTGACAAATTCAAAGAAATGAATCTGACGGCAGCTCCCTGCGCCAACGTCAGCGCGCCGCAGATTGAAGAATGCCCGGTTTCGATTGCATGTAAAGTCAAAAGCGTGACCAATTACGGGGTTCATGACATGTTTCTGGCCGAAGTGGTCGGGGTCAGCGTCGATGATAAATACATCAACGCAAAAGGGGCGCTTGATTTGGAGAAAGCAGGCATTCTGGCTTATGCCCACGGCAACTATTATACGCTGGGACGCAATCTCGGAAGTTTCGGCTTTTCGGTCAATAAGGCCAAATTAAAACAGATGCAGAAAATGGAAAAAGTTGAAGTTGAGGTCAAGAAACCAAAGAAGACCTCCGATGAAAAAGACACCGGCAAACGTTTCCCGGTGCGTCGGTCTCCTTTCGGCAGACGTCCGCTGAAAAAAGACGACGCTTTTCGCAAGACTTATAAAGCGGAAGGAGACGACCGCCGGGTTCGCGACGAGAACAGCAAGCCGTTTAACCGTGACGGCGGAAACCGGCGCGACTTTCGCGGCGACGGCCAGGGCAAACGCGATTTCAGTGCCGGACGTCGGCCTGTTTCCGGGTTTGGTAAAAAGCCGGGCGGACATAAGCCGGCAAACGGAAAAGCTTTTCGCAAAGCCTGAACGTCAAACAAAATCCCCGGGATAACCCGGGGATTTTGTTTGACCGGAATTGCTTGATTTTATTTCGTTTATCCCCTATACTGGCGGCGTAAGAGAATTCTCAACCCTGCAGCGGGAGAAAACCCATGACCGACGCCGTTTATTTATCCTTTATGCCTGACCGTCACGCTTTCGGCATTTCCGAAGATGAAATCGAAAAAATTACTGCTGCCGGAAAGCAGCCGAAAATCATGATTGCACCGGATGACTGGAAAAAACTTAACCCCTCAGCCTCCTCCCCAAACGCCCACCCCCTAATTGCCTTTCTGATGGGACGGGAGAACGGCTTTTATCTGATGCTGGAAAACTATGTCCGGGCTTTGGCTCAGACCGGCGTTGATTTAAAAATTCTGACCCATTGCGATGGGCCGGATGCGCTGAATGACGTTGACGGTCTCATTCTCCCGGGGCGTCTGGATGATCCGTTAAACACGTTTGCAGCCCCTTCCCTGCCGAAAAAACCGGTTTTATGCTCATTGACATATGTCAATATGGTGCGCGAGGCAGAAAAGCGCGGCATTCCGGTTTTGGGCATTGCCGCCGGAGCCAAAATTATCGGACGTCTGCACGGTATCCGCCCGCTGAGATCTCCGTCCGACGATCGTTCGCGGCTGCGGGTCAAGAGTTTGAAGCTGTTATCCGTTTTTCCGGAGACTGAGCTTTATCGGATTATGGGGAACGTCCGCAAAATGAAAATTTATTCGGTGGACGAACCGCATTTGCAGGTTGATGCCAAGTCCGATATGAAAATTTATGCCGTCAGCGGCGATGTTCCCGAGGCCTGGGGCAAAGAAAACATTCTTTGCGTGCGCTGGGAACCGGAAGATGTCAGCGTTGATGCCGACAAATATACGCTGAACGTTTATAAATGGCTGGAAAAGAAAGCCAAGGAACATCAAAAATCCGTCCGCAGCAAAGCGCATCCGTGACGACGCGACAACAAAAAACAGGCCTGCCGGCGCAGGCCTGTTTAAGGTTTAAAACATCGTCAGCGGGACTGCCAATAGGCCAGTTCGGCGCGAAGATTCGTACGGGCATCCCGTTCAAACATTTCCCGAAAAGCCGCCGTTTTATATAAAGGCTTTCGTTTCAATAAACCGCGCAAAAACTCAATTCGCCCGTTTCGATAAGTTTTTTCATCAAACCGGAGATATTCACGGCGAATGTTGGCGGCATAAATTCCGTAATTGAAAGTATCACCAAGAATAGCCAGGTCCAAATCACTGATTATGTTCATATCCGGGGTCATGTCGTTTTGACACTGACGGTGCGCCGTAGCACCAATCAGATTTGCCGCATTTTCAGACAGTTCCCGGTCGAAAACGCGACGACGCATCATGCGGCAGGACGCTGCCTCATCGGTATCGTCTCCGGTATTGACGGCATCGTGATAAAACAACGCCAATTCCATTGCCGCCGGATTTTGAACTTTCAGCCGTCCGAGGTTTTCCATAATCTGCCAGTAATTCAGCATATACGCGACATGCGACAGCGTATGATGCCGGCGGCCGCAGGAATATGCCCGTACCAATTCGTCATATGCTTCCGCGGCAGCGGCTGCCGAAAGTGCATTTGCCTGCATTAAAGCAACAAAGCGTTCGGACAGGCAATGTCTCATCAACAGGGCATGAACGCCCGGCATAACATAACGCTGAGCCGCAATATATTCGCCGAGGCGGCACAAACCGCGAACGTTTGAAGAAGAAACATATGTCATATCTTCTTTGGGCACCGGAATGGTAGCCATACTCAGCCGTGCTTTGCGGACTTCCAAAATCTGTTTGTTAAGAATTGAGGCCTGCATTTCGCCGTCATGGTCACCAACAATCCGCTCTCCGCGAATCAATGCCGTGGCTCCCGAGCGCAAAGCGCAGTCAACGGTCAAATCCCGATAGCCGACAATTTCGACACAGCCGCGATTTTCCCTCAGCCGGCAGACAGCTTTTTCTTCCGAACGCGAAAAGCGGTATCCGACCAAATCTCGGTATTCATATTCAAAGAGCAGATCATCCAGGGCGGCATTTATCATCTCACAACGTTCGTCAAGAGAATAAAGCTGCTGTTTACTGTCATTGATGCCGACGCCGACAATGACTTTTTGATAGTCGTTCAATGCCTCACAGACAATTCCCAAGTGTCCGCGGGTCACCGGAGAGAAAGATCCGGCGTAAAATCCGATATTTGCCATAATAATGTCGTATTAAGTGATTAATAATTAAAAATATTTTTCAGTATGGGAACAAAACCGCCTTTTGTCAACTCAAAACAAAAACCTCCGTTCAGGAACGGAGGTCAAAAACTTCAAAGGAAGATTTAAGAAAATCATGAAGGGCGTTGTCTCGGAAAAATTTATCGCAATCGGCTTCCGTACTCACTTTATCCGACGGAATCGGACGGTATTTCTGCAAGTGATATTCCTTAACGCCTTTAGCTTTCAAATCCCGGGCAATGGCATAAATATCTTCAATATCCAGCAGCCGAGGATCGCAGGTCGTGCGGCACTCAAAAGGCTTGCCCGCGGCCAGAAGCAGATTCAAACTGGAGAGAATATTCTTCAGCGGAGTTTTGCTGCCGGTCCCCTGATGATAACGTTCTTCAACAAAAGGCGTTTTAATATCAAAGCCCACCCAGTCAACCAAAGGCAAGACCTCGGCTAACTTTTCCGGACGATAGCCGCCGGTGTGCAGGGCGATTTTATATCCCATATCCCGGACTTGGCTCATTGCCTGCGCCAGATTGTCCTGAACCAGAGGTTCGCCGCCGCTGAAGACCACCGCATCAAGAATCCCTTTGCGGCGTTCCAAAAATTCAACAAACTTGCTCCAGACGAAATTCGTTTCGGCACCGATTTTCTGCAGCGGGGTATTATAACAAAAAGGGCAGCGCCAGGGGCACCCTTGTAAAAAAACAACCGCGGCCATGTACCCAGGAAAATCGACGGTGCTGAAAGTTTCAACACCGCCGACAATCAGATTTGCATTCATAATTTCAAACCGGAAATTATTCAGCCGCAATATTCATCACTTCGCTGCAGCCGCCGCATACTGCCTTGCTTTCTGAGAAGCAGGTGCGGGAGTAAAATTCAGACTTTTTACCTTTGTTGAATTCGGAAACCGGGCGGAAATATCCCATAACGCGGGTCCAAACTTCGCAAGGCTGTCTTTCTTCATCGCTTAATTTGATATCTTCAAAATTAACAGTTGTCATTATTCTATTCTCCAAGGGGGTTAAATTTTACTCTATGCAACTTCGGTTCTGGAAGCTGCGGCTCTTTTCTCTGCCTTCTTTTCTTCGTCGCAAATCGGGCAGAATTTGTGTTCTCCGGAAATATATCCGTGCTTGGGGCAAACGGAGAAAGTCGGAGTGATGGTGACATACGGCAGGCGGTAGTTGGTCAACACTTTGCGGACAATGTCACGGCAGACTTTGGCGGAGGAAATGCGCTGTCCCATATAGAGGTGCAGCACGGTGCCGCCGGTGTATTTGGTCTGCAGGGTTGACTGCAGATCCAAAGCTTCAAACGGGTCATCGGTGAAACCGACCGGCAACTGCGAAGAGTTGGTATAATAGGGGTTTTCTTCGGTTCCGGCCTGAATGATGCCTTTGAAACGTTTTTTGTCTTCACGGGCGAAACGGTAGGTCGCACTTTCGGCCGGCGTGGCTTCGAGATTGTACATGTGGCCGGTTTCTTCCTGAATTTTAACCATTTTGGCACGGATGTAATCCAGGAATTTAACGGCAAAATCCTGTCCCCACTGGTCGGCGATGTTGTGCTCGTCGTTGGTGAAGTTGCGGATCATTTCATTGATACCGTTGACGCCAATGGTCGAGAAGTGATTGCGCAGCGTACCGAGGTAGCGTTTGGTGAACGGGAACAGGCCGTTGTCAATCAGCCTCTGAATAACTTTGCGTTTGATTTCCAGCGATGTGCGGGCAATGTTCATCAGCTCGTCAACACGGGCAAACAAGCCGGCTTCGTCACCTTTATAAACATAACCCAGACGGGCACAGTTGAAGGTAATAACACCGATGGAACCGGTCTGTTCGGCAGAACCGAACAAGCCGTTGCCGCGGGCAAGAAGTTCACGCAGATCTAACTGCAGGCGGCAGCACATGGAACGAATCTGCCCCGGTTTCAGAACAGAATTAATGAAGTTCTGGAAGTAAGGCAAACCGTATTTGGCAGTCATTTCGAACAGAAGCTCGGTATTGTCGTCTTCCCAGGGGAAATCCGGCGTCATGTTATAGGTCGGAATCGGGAAGGTGAACGGACGGCCTTTGATATCGCCTTTCATCATGACGGTCATATAGGCCTTGTTAATCATGTGCATTTCTTCCTTCAGGTCGCCATAGGTGAACGGCTGTTCGACACCGGCAATAATCGGATGTTTGTCACGCAGATCTTCCGGGCAGACCCAGTCGAAAGTAAAGTTGGTAAACGGCGTCTGGGAACCCCAGCGGGAAGGAACGTTCAGATTATAAATCAGCTCCTGAATGGACTGTTCAACCTGTTCATAGGTCAGGTGGTCGGCGCGGATGTAAGGAGCGAGATAGGTATCGACCGAAGAGAAAGCCTGTGCGCCGGCCCATTCATTTTGCAAGGTGCCCATAAAGTTGACCATCTGGCCGACGGCAGCGGAAAGATGTTTGGCCGGACCGGCCTCGGTTTTGCCCGGAACACCGTTGAAGCCTTCATGCAGCAGGTTTTTCAAAGACCAACCGGCACAGTAAGCAGCCAGCATGTCCAAATCGTGAATATGGATATCGCCGTTGCGATGAGCTTCGCCGACCTCTGCCGGATAAACATGGCTTAACCAGTAGTTGGCGGTAACCTTGCCGGAAACGTTCAAAATCAAACCGCCGTTGGAATAGCCCTGATTGGCGTTAGCGTTAACGCGCCAGTCCAGTTTTTCCAGATATTCGTTAATTGAGCTTTCGACATCGACCATAACCTTGCGGTCGGTGCGGGCGCGGTTGCGCTGGTCACGATATAAAATATAGGCTTTGGCCGTGGCAAAATAGTTGGCGGAAATTAAAACCTGTTCTACTATATCTTGTATGTGTTCGATAGTCGGCAGGGATTCCGAGAATTTGTGCTTTAAGACTTTCAAAACCTGACTGGTGAGCAGCCAGCTTTCGGATTCACCGAACTCGCCAGTGGATTCCCCCGCTTTTTTAATGGCATTGTAAATTTTGTTGCTATCAAACGGAGCGAGGGTGCCGTCACGTTTGGTAACCGAATCAATCGCGATGTTCTCGTTGGCGATTGTGCTGTGGTAGGTATTCTCGGACATCTCTATTCAACTATTCCCTAACTGTGGTGTTTACGTTACATTTTGTGTCTCAACTGACATTTACATACCATATATAGTTTAACAAAGATTTAAACCACTCAATATATTGTATGCACAATTATTTTTCCGGTGACATGCAAATCAGTTTTTCTGCGCCTATATTGGAATAGTCAGCGGGGATAAACAATAGCAAAAAAGGAACTTTTGAGACTTGACAGGGCTATCCCTTTATAAAACAATCAAAAAAAATTTTCTGGCGGGTGGATAAGTTTGTTAACCTTTATTTTATCTATATAAATCAATCAGTTAGTTTTATTTTTAATCCACATAATTGTCCACAGTATCTTACCGAAAAAGGGAATCGGATTCCCGACTCGACGAAAGCCCTGTTTTCTTTCGGGAATAAACATGCCAAAGAAGATTGCACCCCAAAAAAAAGAAAACGGATTCCCTTTACGGAGAATCCGCTGAATAAACCGTAACCACAAGATATTGTGGTCTGACCGACATCAGAATCGGGCGGGGGCGCGAACCTCAACTTCTTCGCCGACAGCCTCGTCATCCACATAAGTGTCTTTGCAGACGGAACTGAGACAACGTTTCAAAACCGTCGCTTTACGCCCGTCGGTCAAACCGTCAACCCGCATAGACGGCACAAAGACTTCTTTAATTTTCAGCTTAAAGGTCAGATAGCCGACATTGCCGTTTTCGTCGGTCACATAAAGTTTGATATTATACTGCCCGACGTTGGAAGGCATGGCAATCCCCTCAAAGCGGTGATTCTTTTCGTCATAATTCAGCCATTTCGGCAACGGCGAATCGTCAATCAAGCCGGCTTTGGTGGTAATTTTACCGACCAGTTCCATTTTATCGAATACGGCAGAAGGCACGTCGATTTTAATACGCTGGCCGGTCTCGACTTCATAGTCGGGAATCAAAGAACTCATATTGACCGGCGGGCGTTTGGCCGGCACATCCAGCAGATAAGGACGGTTATCGGGAATAAATTCGCCTTCGCGCCATTTTTCCAACGTTTTATGCAGTGCCACCGCAATTTTAGACGGTTTGTCGTTCAGCATATAATAGGGAATCGCATCCAGGCCGATGGTTGCATAGAGATTGCCCAATGCATCCTGTACTTCGGCATAAGCGAGAAAGGCCTGAACCTCATCATCAACCGCACGGGCAGATTCGAGAATGCTCTTGGAATTGCCGCTGCCGTCCTTGATCGTGATATCTTCGGCGATATTTTCAGAGGTGTCGGCAATTTCCATATTAATCTGATAGTCTTCAACCGCAGAGGTATAACGCGCCCAGGCCACATAAACCTGACTGATAATCAGATTGGTCATTCTTTGGCGGCGCAAATCGTTCAGCTCGCTGATTTTGGGATTGCGCACGTCTTCCATTACCGTCATGCTGACCTGCTGCGCCTGTTTTGACCACAGGCGGTTGTAATAGTTGGGGTCATTTTTATATTTGTTCAGTTCCGGTTCTTTAAATCCTTTGACCACGATTTTCAAATCTTCGACATTCGCAGACAAATCATGGGCACGCATTTCGGGACGATTGGTCAGAGCCAGCCATTCCAGCTGCGCCAGCTCGTTTTTTAGCGCCGGCAGTTCAAAATTGCCGTATTCGGAACCGACCAGCTTAAATTCGGTAGAAGGATGAAATCCCATTAACGAAGCCAGCCGGGTTTCGGCGGTTTCCATTTTGCGGCGCAGATCCGAAGCCTTTTTGACCGCTTCCATATAATCGCGTTTTTTCTGAAGCTCCTCGGTGGTCAGGTATTTTCCCTGTTCAGCCAGCTCTTTGGCTCGGGCGTTCATTTCATCCACCTCAAGCGTCATATACTCGGTCATGTCGTCGATAACGGGAATCAGTTTTTGAGCAGCCAGGCTTTGCCAGTAGAGGCTGCGGGTTTCCTGCAGAATGTTATGGATAACTTTGCGGCTTTGCTCGGTGGCAACACCGTTTTTATAGGTGGGATCAATGTTCTGATAATAAACGGTCGAAATGTCGAGCACGTTCCAGGCAACTTTCAAATCAGGGCTCATGCGCGTGTTGAGCGTGGCATTGTCATAACCGGCATGGCTGGCAATCTCGCTCAGTTTGTCAGTCGGAACCTTTCCCGCTTCGATCAAGCTCTGCTGATAGGAGATCAGGCGGCGAGTATAGTTATATTTTAATGCCAGAGCCATGGCCATATACATGTCAATCGGCTTTTCAATTTTCTGCGGCGTGCCGACATACATATTCTGCATATCAACATCTACGCGGACGGCCCGGTCCCAGTCGGTGTAATAGGCCGGGGGCGTTCCGTTTCCGTTGTAGCCGTTGTCATTGCTCATGCAGGCGGTTAGCGCCAAACCCGCGCCAACGACCGACAATAAAATTTTCTTCATAACATAAACCCTTTATATACTTCTCTATGTTATTATCATTATATCAAGATTTCGAATCTGAACAGTATTTATTTGATTTTATTCCACTTTCATGTATAGAATACATGGTGAGGCTTAACTTGAGGTTAAATTTTCAAGATGTTAGAAATTTTTAATACGGTCTTCAAATACAAGGAAAAGCAGAGCCCCGACCAGCTCGGCTTTTATCCGGAACGGGTGCATGTCAACGCCATGCCCGAACGCCGTTATCTGTGGACCTCAAGGGTTTTGGTTATTCTGGCCTGCCTGAGCATCTGCCTGAACATGATGCTGGCCGCAACAATCTATCTGCTGCTGCCGCAGCGGACGGTACAGCCCAAGCTGTTTCAGATCAACAAATATTTCAGCATGCTGGAGCAGGTGCAGCCGGCGGAAATCAACTTTCCGGTTTCGGATTTGATTACCGAGCAGCATATTACCGAATATATTCTGCTGCGCTATCTGGTGAGCTCAGATTATGACGAACTGGTTACCCGCTGGGGTCCCGGCTCGACAATTTACTGGTATTCGTCGCCGGCCGTGTTCCGTGAATTCAGTGAAAACGACGTGGCTTACAGCATTATGCAGTTCAGGCAGAAATCGTTACAGCGCGACGTGGAAATCGACTGGATCAAACCGGCGGCTTTAGGCCTGTGGCAGGTACAGTTCCGCACAATGGACTATCTGCCCGGTTCAGACAAATCGACCACCAGCATCTGGCGGGCTACCATGCGCATTACCTATGTGCGTATCCCGTTTGCCAAACGCGAAGACGCCATTGCCAATCCGTTCGGTTTTCTGGTGCAAAACTTCTCGCTGGCTTATCACGGTTCTTCGGAATCTTCCGCCCATTATCTGGAAAGAGTCAAACAGGAAACGCAGGACGCATACAGACGCTATAATGCGCCGCGGCGGGAGTAAGGATTTATCAGCGTTTCTCTGCCAAGGACATTGTTTGCAAACAAAGAAAAGCCCCTCTTGCGAGGGGCTTGGCTTATTTGCCGAAGACTTTTTTATCCAGGCGTTCCAATTCGTCGATATAATGCGAAATCAGCCCCAGCCCTTTATTCCAGAAAGCCGGGTCATCCGGATTCAGTCCGAAAGGTTTGAGCAGTTTATCATAATCGGTTATGGCCGTTTTTGACAGCATATCCAGATATTTGTCAGGAAAGTCCTTGACATTTCCTTCCTGATAAACCTGATAAAGCGAATTAACCAGACAATCGGCAAAAGAGTAGCAATAGACATAGAACGGACGGAAGAAGAAATGTCCGACCTGTGACCATATCTGCGCATTTTCATCGCCCATTTCCACATAAGGGCCTTGCGCGGCACGCATTTCCTCAAGCCAGATTTCACCGAGACGGTCGGCGGAGAGTTCACCCTCGCGGCGCTCGTTATGCACCCGGGTTTCAAAGAAATGAAAAGCAATCTGGCGGACGGCCGTATTAATCATATCACTGACCTTTCCGGCAATCAGGCAGAGCTTTTCCTTATCATCGGCTGTCTGTTTCAACAATGACTGAAACGTCATCATCTCGCCGAAGACCGATGCAACTTCCTCGGTGGTCATGCGGCTGGTTTCATTCAGGTCGCCGTTTTTACGGCGGGTCATCATGTGGCAGCCGTGGCCGAGCTCGTGTGCCAGCGTCAGAACATCATTCTGTTTGCCGACAAAGTTCAAAAACAGGTAAGGATGACGGCTGTTGACCGGACCGGAGGCAAAAGCCCCTCCCCGTTTGCCGTCGCGCGGGGGAACGTCAATCCACGGATGATCAAAGAAATTGCGGGCAATATCATAGAGCTTGGGCGAAAATTCATTATAAGCGTCCAAAACAATTTTAACGCTCTCTTCCCAGGAATAACGGCGATCATCGCAAAACGGCAGCGGCGCGTTGCGGTCCCAGTACTTAAGCTTGTCAACACCGAGCCATTTGGCTTTAAGTTTATAAAAGCGATGAGCGATTTTCCCGTAATTGTCGCGGACGGTCTGTGCCAGTGTTTCAACCGTGACATCTTTAACGTCTTCACCGAGGTTCGGTCCGGAAACCGGCGTTTTAAAGCCGCGTTTCATATCGGAAATGGCCTTGTCTTTAACCACCATATTGTAAACAAAGCTCATAAACGGTGCATTTTCGCTGCTGACGCGGCAGATTTCCCGTCCGGCTTTTTCACGAACTTCAGCATCTTTATCCAACAGCAGCTTGGTTATTTCGGCATCGTTGTATTTTTGTCCGTCAACCGTGTATTCCAAACGGGAAGACGTTTCCTCATAAAAGCGGACCCACGCCTCCGACGACGTAACCGATTTCTCGACAAAGACTTCTTCCACGGCCTCGGGAAGATCATATTTTTTAAACCGCTGCGCCCGCATGATAAACGGTTTATAAAAAGCAACTTTTTTATTTTTGAGCCATTCTTTCAATGTGGCGGCCGGCAGACGGTTTAATTCCAATTCAAAAAAGATGACCGGTTTGCCGTAATCGGTCAGCTTTTCGCTGGTATTCTGGAAAAAAGCCATCGCTTCTTTATTTTTCATCTGGGTGCACATATTGAGGTAGGCAAAACCGCCCAGCAGGCCGGCCATTTCCGAAAGCTTATTATAAATTTCGAGCGCCCGGGCAAATTCTTCCGCCGACAGACCGGCCAGGCGGCCTTTATATTTTCGGGCAAAAGAAGCCGCGGTTTTGCGGTAGCTTTCCATATCTGCGGCGATCTGCGGGTCATCAATCCCCTTATACATATCGCTCAAATCCCATGCGGGAAGCGTTGGTTTATTTTCCGACATTTTCGTTTGTTTCCTTCCGTTGTGTTTGCGGCTGCTGCGGCGAGGGAAGCTCCGCCGCCTCCCCGCCGTCCGCAACCTGATTTTTAAGCAGCTGTTCGTGCATTGCCTCTAGCTGTTTCATATCCCGACGCAGGTTCGGATTGTCCTGATAAAACTCCTGAACCTCAGGAGCCAGCTCTTCCTCCGGTTCCAAGTCCGGCGTAAAGAAGTAATTGCTCCAAGGTGACGGCTGTTTTCCCTTAACCCAGTCGCCCAGACCGGTAAGCACCACTGCCGCGTCGCAGCGGCTGTTTTCCAAAATCGCGCCGAGCATGCAGAAACTGCGCCCGCGACAATCGTACAGCGCGGCAGCCATGGTTTCGGTACAGGGAATAAAACCGCGTTTTTGATTATCCTGCCGAGGCGAAAAAAGCACAATCAGAAACAGCAGCGCGCTGAGCAACAAAACCAGCGTGACGATGAACCCGAACCAATGCTGTCTGACAAACCCCATTAACCGGCCTTACGTTGTTTATAAAAACTCTCCAGCAATGCCAGTTCTTCGCGGGTGTTGGCTCCGGCAACTTCTTCAGCCGAACATTCAACCACCGCGCATTTCAGCCCTTTGGCGCGGGCAATGGCAACTGCATCGGTAAGATAATACTCGCCGGCGGCATTTTCATTACCGACGGCTTCCAAAATTTCAAACATGGTTTTTCCGGCAAAGCACATACAGCCCGAATTGCACAGGTTAATCGCCTTTTCGGCATCCGAGGCATCTTTGAATTCGACAATTTTTTTCAGTTCGCCGTTTTCAACCACCAGACGTCCGTAACGGGCGGCATCTTCGGGGCGGAAGCCCAAAACGACAATCGAATAGCCTTCGTTCAGCTTGTCAACCGCCGTTTGATAAGTCTGCTCGGTAACCATCGGGCTGTCTCCGAAAATAACCAGGACGGCCCCGTCAAAATTGCCCAGCTTTTCTTTGGCGGAAAGAACCGCATGTCCGGTGCCGAGCTGTTCACGCTGGATGCAGCTTTCATGGGGGGCAACCTCCTGCCGCACCAGATCACCGTCGGGAGCGGTGACGACCACTATTTTCTCAACGCCCATTTTTTCCAGCGTTTCCAGCGGATAGCGAATCATCGGCTTTCCGCAGAGAGGCATCATTACTTTCGGCAGATCGGATTTCATCCGGGTTCCTTTGCCGGCGGCTAAAATTACGGCGGCAATTGCGGGTTTTGTCATAGTCTGGTCTCCTTAAAATTTTATCTTTTCTTAATAACTGTAATCTATACTAGCAAATATGTTTTATTTGTTAACAGAGGGCAGGTTTTTATGAAAAAACTTTTTCTTACGATTTGTTTCAGCATCATCGGCTGGCAAATTATCGACGCCTCGGCCAAAACCGTCGCTTTTGAAGACATGGAAGCCGCCCAGGCTTACAAAGCCTCGCAAGACAATCTGCCCCCTCCGCCGCCGGAAGACGACTCTCCCGACCCGCGCGATACCCGCGCCATGGAAAAATATATTATGGAGCGTTTGAAAAAAGCAACCATTTCCAATCTGGGACCGACGGATTCCATGGACAAGCCCTCCTCGGTCAATATGCAGCACAGCGATGACTACATCGCCAAGATGAATGAAAAAAACAAATCTTTTTTTGAACGAATTTACGATGAAGCCATCAGTCGTATTTCTTCAGGCGATACCCGTCCGCGCGGCGACGCCCAAAGCAGCGGCACCCGCTATATTGAACTTAAGCAGGACGATATGCAGCAGTTTCAGGCGCCTGATTTTCCGGTGGTGACGGTTGAGTTTCCGGGCGGAGAAAGGACTTTGGTTCCGGCTCAGGAACATATTCCGTACTTTTCCACTCAGATTGAAATTCTGCCGAACGGCACCGCCAACATCAATGATACGGCCGTCGTGGTGGCGGCCGGTAAAAAGCTCAAAAACGGCCTGTCCCGGATTATTCCGAAAATATCCACTTCCCGCGAGGGGGTATCCAACAAAATCGATTTAAATCTGGCTTCCGTCAGCATTAACGGTCAGGAGGTTCCCCACAAAATTATTGAAGAAAGCGACAGCTATGTGATTGTGCCGGAGGAAGAATACACACTGGAGCCGGGCGTTTATACCTATAATTTCCAATATCTGGTTGACCGGCAGTTATGGCAATACAACGACTTTAACGAGTTTTACTGGGACGCCACCGGAAGCCGCTGGAATCTGATTATCGGCAAAGCAATGGTTTCCATCCGCCTGCCCGGCAGCAGCAAGCCGCTCAGTTCTCTGGTGTTTCTGGGCTATCCGGATGAGCTGACCAGTGCCGGAACCATGATGAGCGAGCATAAAAACGTTTTGGGTTTTGCGGCTTTGGTTCCGTTGTATATCGGTGAAGGAATGCATGTGATTGTCGCCCTGCCGAAAACCGATTTTGTTCCGGCAGATCGGAACCGCCGGCTGACATGGTTTTTGGAAGACTACGGCGACATTCTTGTTGCAACAGTCGGTCTGCTGAGCATTTTGATTTCTTATTACCTGTCATGGAAACACATTGCCAAAAACAATCTCAAAAACAGCAACAGCTTCAAGCGCGGGGCACCGCTGATGCGTTATCTGGCCATGGGCGTGTTTGACAAGATTTCCTTTGCGGCCTTTCTTTTGGAGCTTTACCGCAAAAACATCATTGACATTCAGCGCGGCGACAAAGATATTCTGCTGGTCAAACGGACCGATAATCTCTCATCGCTGGAAAGAAAAGAACGCAAAGCCGTAAACGCCCTGTTTTCACGCAGCGAAGCCGTGCTGGCGCTGAACGCGGCCAATCAGCTGAAACTGAAACGGGCCTATAAGCAAGTTGAAGCCAACACCCTGCGAAAAGTCAAACAGCTGGCACTCAAGCTCAATATCGGTTATTTGCTTTTCAGCATAGGCATGCTGCTGGTTGCCGAAGCGGCCATGGCCCTGCTCAACATCAACAGCGGACAGGCTTTTGCCGTGCTGACCGCCTGCACGGTTACCATCGCGTTTTATCTGTGGGTATTGAAAACTAAATTCAAATACCGTTGGCTCGGGTTCCTCGGAAAAGTTTTTGCCGTTATTATCATAGCCTTTTCAGTTCTGGTAATGAGCGCGTATCTGCATCTGGTTTCCGCGGTAATGATTTTGGCGGCGGTTTATGTTATTTTCGCCTATACTTCGGTTTTCGCCAAACGCAGCGGCCTTATCAAAAGCAATGTCAAAGATGCCCAGCAGTACAGGGAATATCTTATCCGCAATGCGGAGACAATCAAGCTCGGCCGCGATTTTCTTAATCAGCAGGCCAATATTCTGGCGCTGGATACGGCCGAATTTTTTGAACCGGCCCCGGCAATCAAAGATTATTACAAACTTGACCTGATGACGGAATATTTTGGTAAAACAGGCAAAAAGAAAGGCGTTTAACAACGCCTTTCTTTTTAATCCAGCAGGCTTTTGTCCGCACTTTCCTCTTGCGGGCGGCGATTGTAAAAATAAAGAAAATATTGGTAAATATGTGCCAGATAACAGGATTTGAACACCGCATTCAGTGCCGAGAAAAAAACAACCAGCGCAGAAACGACAAATTTACCCATCCAACTGTCGGCAAATATCCCCTGAGCCAGATTGCCGGTCAGCAGCAGCAACACCATAACCGGAAAAGTGGAAAGAATCAGTCCCAGAAAAATTTTAACGGTATTGCCTGAGGTTATGTCAAACGCTTTGCGCAGCCCGATTTCCCGATTGTCAACCGCTACGGCCGAAAGAGCCAGACATAGCCGTGACGCAAAAGCGGCAATAACCAGAACCGACAGAAAATAAGTGCCGAGATAACCCGGATGCCGTACGCCGACACTGCCGGGATTAAACATTTGCCAAAGCCAGGCCAGGACGACGCCGACAATCAGAGCCGCAGCCAACATCAACAGCAAGATAAGCAGGCTGAACAGCAGATATTTTAATTCTCGTCCGCCAAGCGAAATGCGGAACCAGTCATATTCCTCTTTCAAAATGACCGTCCGTGCAAAAGACACCGATACGGCTGCCGAGGCAATTACCGACAGCAGCATGGAGACATTGCTCTGCCAGCCGATACAATTCTGCCCTTCCCGACACTGGGACGGAAAGGACATCAGAACATCGGCCGCCAGCATCAAAACAATCCAAAAAGAGCAGATTTTCATCGCCTTGCCGAAGTTGGCAAAGACATACAGATAAGTCCGTTTCAGACTTTCGCCGAAAGGCAGATTAATCATTGGTTTCATTAACAGTCTCTCCAAACATAAACAACTTCTGGATATAGCAGTGATTGACGAACAGGCTCAGCAGCATCAACAGCATCAGGTCATAAACAAATTCTGACGAAATGCCGAGCCAGAGCGTGCTTTGGGTTTCATAGCCGCGCATTAAAAGATAAAAATTCAGAAAAGCAAACAGCGTCAGAAAGAAAATAAAAAACAGCGCAATCAGAATCCGCAACGTGTTGCCGCGGCTGAGCTGCCAGACCTCTGACCAGGAAGGCAGGCGACAGCCCTCAACCGCCAGACCGAACAGCGAATAAAAACGCATAACCGCAAAAGGAACCAAGAAACCGACCGAAACACAGGCAAAATAGGCAACTTCTATCGCAGCGTCGGGATTCGGCTCGCGAATCAGCAGCAGATAAAACGACAACACGGGAGCCAGATTCAGCAAAAAGAACCCGGCCAACAGTCCCATTGACAGAAAATCACGCCGGCAGACGGGAAAAATATTCTTCCATCCCAGAGTACAGCCGAGAAACGCCGTTTGATACCATTTTACGGCAAAGCCCAGCAGCAAAACATATTTAAACAAAAAATAAAGCGGCAAAAAACTGCCCCCCACGGCACAGGGGAAATTACGCACCAAAGGCAAATTGCAAATATAAGCATAGCCGAAAACAAAGGAAACCAGGCTCAGCAGCAAAGCATAAAAACTGCCGAGTTTCAGAAGCAAAACAAATTTGTCAACCATAATTCCGAAAGGCAGGTAAATCAGTTTAACGGCCGGCAGCCGAACCGCCCCGTCATCAGAAACCCGCGGCGGCAGAAAAGTGCAATTTTCGGCAGGCTTGCTTTTTTTAAGCTTTTCCTTTTTTCCAGACATGGTCAGATTTCCTTTACTGTAGTTACCCCGGGCAGGCTGCGGATGCGGCTTAAGAAGTCCTGGTCGGCAAAGGCAAAGCCGCCGGCCAGTTCTATGCGGACGTCCCAGTCCTTGTTATCGGGTTTAATATATATTTTATTTTTGCCATTTCTATCTTTGGAAAGAATGGCCTTCAAACCGGGCAACGCACTGGCATCGTTCAATTCGATTTCCAGGCCGTTGGCGACATCGGCAATTGCCTTGTCCAGCGTATCGACATTATTAATCATGCAGCGAGGGCGGCCGTCCTCTTCCTGCTTGTCGATGCTCATGCTGACCAATACCGGCAAACCGGAACTCAGCACATTTTCAAACCGGGCCAATCCTTCGGAAAACAGCAGCCCTTCAAAGTTGCTGGTGGCATCGGAAAATTCGACAAAGGCATATTTGTTGCCGCTTTTACTGATGCGTTTCTGCACCGAATTGACACAGCCGGCCAGTTTGGCGCGAATCGTATCGCCGACTTTAATGTTATGGAAAACCTCCACCGCGGTTTTAACCCCCAGCCGCTCCATGCCGCGGGCATAGCTGTCGAGCGGGTGCGCGGAAAGATAAAAGCCGATAGCCTCAGCTTCGAGTTTCAGCTTTTCCAGCTCCGGCCAATCCGGCTTATCGGCCAGTTTGACGGTGGTATGCAGCTCCTCGGTACCGAACAGCGAAGCCTGAGAACTGGTCTTCAGTTCGCTGGCTGCGGCAATATGCTGCATAATCGTTTCAATGTTGGCAAAAATCTTGCCGCGGTTTTTATCCAAACAGTCAAAAGCCCCGGCCTTGGCCAGCTGTTCCATTTGGCGGCGGTTAATCTGCTTGATGTCGGTACGATGAATGAAATCAGACAAGTCCTTATAAGGGCCGTGCGCCCGGCGTTCATCTTCAATCGCCTGCATATTGGCGGCACCGACGCCTTTAATGGCGCCCAGGGCATAACGGATATTGCCGTCTTCCACCGCAAAGTCGGCACCGGATTTGTTAATATCAGGCTTCAGCACCTCAAAACCCATCTTTTTGCATTCTTCCTTATAAAGAAGCAGTTTCTCGGTGTTGGTAATATCAAGAGACATAACCGCGCACAAGAATTCAACCGGGTAATGCGCTTTCAGATAAGCCGTCTGGTAAGAAATCAGCGAATAAGCAGCGGCGTGTGACTTGTTAAATCCGTAAGAAGCGAACTTTTCCATCTGGTCAAAAATTGCTTCGGCCGTAGCTTGTTCAATGCCGTTTTTAATGGCGCCTTCGGTAAACATTTTGCGCTGTTTCGGAATTTCGTCGCGCATTTTTTTACCCATAACTTTACGCAGCTTGTCCGCACCGCCCATGGTGTAGCCGCCCAATGCGCGGGCGATGTTCATAACCTGCTCCTGATAAATCATAATGCCGTAGGTTTCCTTAAGAATCGGCTCCAGCTGCGGATGCAGGTAAGTAATGTCTTCTTCCCCGTGCTTGCGTTTGATATAGCTCGGAATATTGTCCATCGGGCCCGGGCGGTAGAGGGAAACGATAGCGATAAGGTCTTCAAAACGGTCAGGCTTGATTTGCTTGTGAACGTCTTTCATGCCGGGAGATTCAAACTGGAACACCGCGGAAGTATCGCCGCGCTGCAACAATTCGTAGGTCGGGCGGTCATCCAGATTGATATTGTCCATATCCAGCTCAACGCCGTGCACTTTTTTAACCCAGTCACAGGCGCGTTTAATCACGGTCAGAGTTTTCAGGCCGAGAAAGTCAAACTTAATCAGGCCGGTTTCCTCGACATATTTCATATCATACTGGGTCACCGGCATATCCGACTTCGGATCTTTATAAAGCGGAACCAGCTGGTCAAGCGGGCGGTCGCCGATAACCACACCGGCAGCATGGACACCGGACTGGCGATACAGTCCTTCCAGTTTCATCGCAATGTCAAACAGTTTATTGACCTGCGGGTCGTTTTGACGCATTTCTTCCAACTCAGGAACCTGATCGAGAGATTCCTGCAAGGTCGGATTTTTACCCTGCACGCCGGGCGGAATCATTTTGCTGATGCGGTCTGCCTGAGCATAGGGCATCTGCAGCACACGAGCCACGTCACGAATCACCGCTTTAGATTGCAGCTTACCGTAGGTAATAATCTGCGCCACATGGTCAAAACCGTATTTGTTCTGCACATATTCAATGGTTTTGTAGCGGTTTTCCTGACAGAAGTCGACGTCGAAATCCGGCATGTTAATACGTTCCGGATTAAGGAAACGTTCAAACAGCAGATCCAGTTTCAGCGGATCAAGGTCGGTTACTTTTAAAGACCAAGCCACGATTGAGCCTGCACCGGAACCGCGGCCCGGACCGACCGGCACGCCATGCCCTTTGGACCAGCGGATGAAGTCCGATACGATCAGGAAGTAGCCGGGAAAGCCCATTTTTTTGATAACGCTCAATTCATATTCAAGGCGGGCATAATAACGCTCGTCAATTTCAGCCTTCTCTTCCGCCGTCATTCCCTCAAAATAAACCTGAGCTTTCATTCGCTCATCAAGTCCTTTATAGGCCTCTTCGGTAATAAATTCATCTTGGGTTTTGCCGTCCGGACATTCAAAAATCGGCAGCAGCGGATTAACCTTTTTGGAAAGATAATTGCAACGCTCGGCAATGCGAACCGTGCTTTCGACCGCTTCCGGCAGGTCGCTGAAAAGTTCAATCATTTCCGCTTCGGAGCGGAGGCGGTTATTGGGCGAAAACTTTTTGCGGTTATCGTTGGCAACATATTCACCGGCAGCAATGCAAGCCAGCGCATCATGCGCTTCATACATATCAGCATCAAAAAAGAATGCTTCGTTGGTGGCAACCAGCGGGATATCATATTTATAGGCCAAATTGATAAAATCTTCCTCAGTGCGCTGCTCGGTTTCGAGACCGATGCGCATAATCTCCATATACAAACGGGAGGGGAAAATCTCCTTCAGTTCGACCAGCGTTTTTTCGGCTTCATCTTTACGATTTTCCAGAAGCAAACGGCCAATCTGCCCTTCAACACCACCGGTCAGGGCAATCAGCCCGGCATTCAGCTCACGCAGGTTTTGCAGGCGAATCTGCGGTTTTTCAAGGTTGGGACCGTCGAGGTAGGCGATTTTCATCAGCTTCATAATATTATGATAGCCTTCGTCATTCATGACCAGCAGGATAATCTTATCCGGCTCAACCACGCGCCCTTTGGACTTTAACACGTCATCGGCATCAGGATTGCGCAGATAGAACTGGCAGCCCATAATCGGCTTGACCCCTTCTTCCGAGGCATATTTGGAAAAAGCCTTGCCGCCAAACATATTGGCGGTGTCGGTTACAGCAATGGCGGCAATGCCCTGAGCATGACATTTGTGAATCAGAGCCGGCACCTGCATGGCGCCTTCCGACAACGAATAGGCGGTATGAACTCTTAAATGTACAAATTTAGGCTCTGACATTCTTTCCTCTTAATTGTCGTTATCATAAAAGGAAACCGCTTCTGACACAATCAAAAAATGCGACTCATATACAAGCATCATGCGGCGGCGGCAGTTCATCCCTGCCCCGCCGGTTTCCGAGCGTTTGGATTTACCGTTTTTAATCCAGTTCAGCCAGACGTTCTGCCTGGTCTTCCATGACCAGAGCATCGATAATTTCGCCCAGAGCATCGCCGGAAACCACTTCGTCCAATTTATACAAAGTAAGGTTAATCCGATGGTCGGTTACCCGCCCCTGCGGATAGTTATAGGTGCGAATCCGTTCGGAACGGTCACCGGAACCGACTTGCAACTTGCGGCGTTCGGAATATTCTTTGTCAATGGTCGATTTCTGCAAGTCATACAACTTGGCCCGCAGGTGGTTCATCGCCTTTTCCTTATTTTTATACTGCGAACGGTCGTCCTGACACTGTACGACAACCCCGGTGGGAATATGCGTAATGCGAACGGCGGATTCCGTCCGGTTAACGTGCTGTCCGCCGGCTCCCGAGGCGCGGTAAACGTCAATTTTCAAATCAGCCGGATTGATGTACATATCAACTTCTTCAATCTCGGGCAGAACGGCTACGGTAGCGGCCGACGTGTGCACCCGCCCCTGCGATTCCGTTACCGGCACTCGCTGTACACGGTGTGCGCCGGACTCAAATTTTAATTTGGCAAAAACATCTTTGCCGGTGATTTTGGCGGTTGCCTGCTTGTAGCCGCCCAGGCCGTTTTCATCCACGTCAATGGTTTCAAATTTCCAGCCCTGCAAAGCCGAATAGCGTTGATACATTTCAAACAGCACGGTTCCGAACAAAGCGGCTTCATCACCGCCGGTGCCGGCACGAATTTCGAGAATCGCGTTTTTTTCGTCTTCGGCATCTTTGGGCAGCAGAAGAATTTTAATCTGCTTTTCCAGTTCCGGCAGCTTTTCTTTCAGCTCGTAAAATTCGGCTTCGGCCATTTCGCGCATTTCCTTATCCAGCGAGGAATCATCCATCATCGCCTTGGCATCGGCCATATTTTTTTCGGCATGATTATATTCATGTATTGCTTCCACTACCGGGGTTAAAGCCGCCAATTCCTTATTCATGCGCACCAGATCGTCGGCACCGACGTCGGGAGAAGACAGCAAAGCCGAAATTTCATCGTGGCGGCTTACCACATTCGCCAGTTTTTCAGCAAAAGAGGCCATTAATTTATTTCCTTTTCAATATTATTCAAAGCAACGGTTTTCTGCTCGCCGCTGTCGAGGTTTTTAACGGTAACTTCACCGTTTGCCAGTTCGTCGGGGCCGACGATTACCGCAGCAAACGCATTTGCCTTATTGGCTTTTATCATCCGCTTTTTCATATTGCCGCCGTAACTCTGGTCAACGCTGAAACCGGCTTTGCGCAGACGATAAGCAATTTCGACGGCCTGCAAATTAACATCTTCGGTTACCGGAATAACCGCTACCGGGCGCGGCAGCGAAACATCGGCTTCAAGCAACATGCTTAAACGCTCGACCCCGCAGGCCCAACCGATGCCGGCGACTTTGCCGCCGCCCATCTGTTCGACCAAACCGTCATAGCGGCCGCCGGCCAAAACCGTTCCCTGAGCGCCCAGCTTGTCGGTCACCAATTCAAAAACGGTGTGGGAATAATAATCCAGCCCGCGCACCAGACGGTTATTGACGCGGTATTTAATACCCAATTTATCTAATCCGGTCAAGACCCGATTAAAGAAAGAAGTCGAGGCTTCATTCAAACTGTCTTTATACAACGGTGCATTTTCGACTACTTTTTTATCGCAGTCTTCTTTGGAATCAAGCACGCGCAGCGGATTTTTTTCCAGGCGGGCTTTGCTGTCCTCCGACAGCTCATCATAGTGTTCCTGCAAATAAGCCACCAGTTTGGTACGATAGGCATCACGGCTTTCCTGGTCGCCCAAAGAGTTAATTTCAACAGTCACACTGCCGGCCAGGCCTAATTTTTCAACAAACTCATAGGCCATGGAAATAACTTCAATATCCGCCTGCGGATTTTCGACACCAAGAAGTTCAACGCCAAACTGGGTAAACTGGCGCTGACGCCCTTTCTGCGGACGTTCGTAACGAAACATCGGCCCGGCATAATAGAGTTTTACCGGAAGGTTCTGCTGCATCCCCTCAGAGATAAACGAACGGACAACGCCGGCGGTACCTTCCGGACGCAGGGTCAGGCTTTCGCCGCCGCGATCCTGAAAACAATACATTTCTTTGGTTACGATATCAGAAGTGTCACCGAGATTGCGGGAAAAAACTTCGGTAAACTCGAAAATCGGAGTTTCAATTTCTTCAAAGCCGTATTTCTCGACAATTTCGCCACCGGTGGCAATCACTTTTTTGGTTTTGCGCTTTGCCTCGCCATAGAGATCATACGTACCGCGCACATTTTGAATTTTAGCCATTTTAACTTACCTTTGCTTCTACCAGACGAACCAGTTCGTCAACAATATTTTCACTTTTTACTTTGTGGTCGGGTTTGCCGCCGACATAAATCATATTCTCGCCGCCTTTGCCGCCGCAGACGCCGAAATCGGCATGAGCGGATTCTCCGGGGCCGTTCACCACGCAGCCCATTACCGCAAGGGTCAGCGGTTTGGTGATATGAGCCAGTCTCTTTTCCAGTTCTTCAACGGTTTGTTGGACATTATACCCCCGGCGGGCGCAGGTCGGGCAAGAGATTATCCTTACTCCCCGATGTCGGAGATCCAACGCTTTCAAAATTTCATAACCGGCTTTGACTTCTTCTTCAACATCGGCCGTCAGGGATACGCGCAGGGTATCGCCGATGCCGCTCATCAGCAGACTGCCGATACCGATTGCCGAACGCACGGTTCCGGCACGCAGACCGCCGGCCTCGGTTACGCCCAAATGCAGCGGATAATCGCAGGCTGCCGCCAGTTTCCGATAAGCGTCAATCATCATCAGGGTATTAGAAGATTTAACGCTGATTTTAAATTCGAAGAAATCATTATCTTCCAGCATTTTTGCCTGTTCCAAAGCGCTTTCGACCATGGCGTCGGCTGTCGGTTCGCCGTATTTTTCCAGCAGGCGTTTATCCAGCGAGCCGCCGTTAACCCCGATACGAATCGAGCAGCCGTTTGCCTTGGCCGCTTTGACAACTTCTTTTACGCGGTCGGCTCCGCCGATGTTGCCGGGATTAATCCGCAGGCAGGCAGCGCCGTTATCTGCCGCCAGCAGCCCGAGACGGTAATCAAAATGAATGTCGGCCACCACCGGGATATCAACGGCTTTGGTTATCTCTTTCAAAGCCCGGGCAGAAGCTTCATCCGGACAGGAGCAGCGGGTGATGTCGCAGCCGACCCGTTCCTGACGCTGAATTTGTTCAACGGTTGCCTTAACATCGGATGTCGGCGTATTGGTCATAGACTGAACCGAAATCGGGGCATCGCCTCCGACGGCAACTTTTCCTACCATAATCTGACGGGATTTGCGACGAATTATTTTTTCCATATTACAGTCCTTTTCTTTGTTTTTGCGGCGTTTTCAATTTTTCATAAATAAAAGGAAAATAGCAAGCGGGCAACCTGCTATTTTCCTGAATATGAAGACGGGCTAATGGTTTGCGTCAAGAAACTTGTCGAGTGCAATACCGGTTTTCTTGGCGGCAGAAACAACCGGCACGACTTTGCCGTCAATCAGGACTTCTACCGCGTCCACCCGGCCGACGGAAAGAATCTTGCCGCTGCCGGCAGGAACTTTGTAAGTGTCACCCGGCTGGAGCACCTTGCTGATCCACAGTTTGTCCTGGTCTTTAACTTCAACCCAGGTTTCTTTGTTAATCTTCAAAAGAACGCGGGAACCGGCCTTGGTATCAACCACGGGGGCTTTTTCGGCTTCGGCTGCGGGCTGTGCCGCTTCCGCCGGGGCAGGAGTTTCAACTGCCGGTGTTTCCGGCTGAACGGCAGGAGTTTCCGGCTCAACAAAGCTGGCTTCGCTGACCGTTACCTGCGGCGAAGATTCAACCGGAGCAGCCGTCGTCACATCAACGACGGCAATTTCATTTTCATCTGCGGGAGGAACAGTTTCGTCCAAGGTGGCAAAATCTTCCACCTGAAGAGGAAAATCATCCGCCGGCACGGAAACATCGGTCAAGACTTCCTCGGCAACAGGTTCTTCAACGACGGCATTCTGACTCTCGTTATAGGCAAACCAGGCTGCATAGAGCAGAGCAACGGCAGCCAGACTGATTAACAGATATTTTTTGTTGGGAACGGTCGCTTCGGCCTGAGGTTCAAGCACATAAAGGTCATCAGCCTGAGCATTGGCATCGGTCTCTTCCTTAAACAGCTGAACCACGCGGGCAGAATTCAGCCCCAGAAATTCTGCATAAGTACGGATAAAACCAACCCCGTACGGCGGTTCGGGAATTTCATCATAATTACTGCTTTCAATGGCTTCCAGATAAGCCGGACGAATATAAAGCTCTTTGGCAATATCTTCGATTTTAAGGCCTTTTTTAAGGCGTGCATCATGAAGCATGCCGCCGACTTTTCCCTCATTCTCAGACATTTTTTCCTTTACGTCGGACTGAGCGGCGGGGGAAGCATTTTCCGCAGCGGTGTCTTTTTCTTTTCTGATTTCCTTTTTCACGGTTTTATCCCTTTAATGTCATTAAGTATGATTTGCGAATCTGCCGGTTATTGAACCACAGTTTTTAATAGATTTCAATACCATGGTCATAAGCATAGGCCATTAATTGCGGACGTAAAGTCCTTTTTTGAGATTTCAATAAACTTTTCACATAGTCACTGACTTCGGCGGCATTGACCGAACGAATCATCGACTTAACCCGGCCGTAAGACGACCCGGAGGCCGAAAGGTTGCGGTAGCCCAGCCCGATGAGCGCCATGGCCTCAATCGGATTGGAGGCCATTTCGCCGCAGACGGAGCAATAAACGCCGGCGGCATCCGCCTTGGCGACAATATCGCCCATCAGTTTGAGAAAAGGCGAAGAAAGAACGTCATAACGTTCGGTCAGGCGCGGATTGCCGCGATCGCAGGCAAAGGTAAACTGCGCCAGATCATTGGTGCCGATGGAAATGAAGTCGGCCTGTTTCAAAACGTCTTCCAACTGGAAAACGATTGAAGGCACTTCAATCATCAGGCCGACATTAACTCTGGAAGGGATGGGCGTGCCGCGGCGTTTTTCCTTTTCCAGTTCAATCAGCAGAGTTTCTTTGGCTTCTTCAAATTCCGAAACATCGGAAATCATCGGAAACATAACATTCAATTCTTTGCCGGCTGCGGCGCGCAGAAAAGCACGCACCTGTTTGCGCAGAATTGCCCGGCGGTCAAGCGTAATGCGAATCGAACGCCAGCCGATGGCCGGGTTCTCCTCCCCCATGGCGCTCCAGTAAGGCAACAGTTTGTCGGAACCGACATCAAGGCTGCGGAAAATAACCTTTTTGTTTCCGGCGCGATCCATCAGTTCCTTGTAATAGGAAATCTGACGTTCCACATTAGGCATCACATCGGAAGCCATAAAAGGAATTTCGGTACGATACAGACCGATGCCGTCGCAGTTGGTGGTTTCGATATAGTCCAAATCAAAAGACAGGCCGACATTGAGATATAACCCAATACGCACGCCGTCAAGGGTTTTGGAGGGAAGTTTTTTCAACTCGGCCAAACGGGCCAGCAGCTTTTGCTTTTCGGCAATTTTGGCGCGGAATTTTTCCAGCACGCTTTGGTTCGGATTGATATAAACATAACCTTCGTTGCCGTCAACCGCCAGATTGTCCCCGGTTTTAATATCGTTAAACACGCCTTTGATTTTGGCAATAACCGGAATATTCAACGCTTTGGCAACAATGGCCACGTGCATGGTCGGCGTACCGTCTTCAATAATCAAACCGCGGATTTTGTTATAGTCATAATCCATCAGATCCGCCGGCCCCATGGTTTGGGCAACGACGACGATGTCCCGGCTGTTGACAACCTCGCAGGCCCGGCAATAATCGCCGCTGAGATAGTTTTGCAAACGGTCGGCCACATCGCGCAGGTCGTGCAGACGCTCTTTGAGATATTGGTCATTCGTGGCCGACAGACGGTTCCACATGTCTTCATAAGCGCGCTCGACCGCCGCTTCCGCAGTTAAGCCCGAATTAACATTGTCGGCAATTTTTTTATACCAGCCTTTGTCTTTGGCAAACATCCGATAAGCATCAAGAATGTCAACATGTTCGCCGATGCCGAGTTTGGTGGCGTTCAGCTTTTCATCCAGGTCGGCGTTCATCTGCCGGTGGGCGGTTTCCAAACGCTGCAGTTCTTTTTCTTTGTCTTCGGCAAAAATTTTGCTGACAGCCTGACGGCGGCGGTGAATAATCGCCTGTCCCAACCCATAGCCTTTGCTCAGACTGATTCCCTTGATGCGTTCCCGTGCGGTCAGTCCGCGTTCTTTAATCAGCGTTTTTTTATAATTGGAAACCTCTTCGGAAGAGAAAACCTCAGACAAAACCATGGCAACGGTTTCCAGAATTTCGATTTCAGTCTGCGAATATTCGTGAACCTCTTTTTTCTGCACGACCAAAACGCCGATGGCCCGGTTCCAGCGAATCAGCGGAACGCCGAGAAAGGCATGATAAGCATCTTCCCCGAGTTCGGCTTTGTAGGCAAATTTCGGATGTTTGGCAGCATCGGCCGATGATAAAGAGCGGTTGTTTTTGGCCACTTCGCCGATCAGCCCTTCACCGAAACGGATAGTCAGCTTGTGTTCGGCAGTTTCGTTCAGGCCGTATGAGGCAAAAAGCTCCAGATAATTGTCATCGACGGCAAAATAAACGGAAGCCGCGTCAGATGAAGTCTGCTCGGCAATAATACGGATGATTTTAGACAGCTTGACGGGGACTTCATCGGGGCTTTCAGTAACCTGACGCAATAATTTCAGAATGTCCATAGCCTGGTTAATGGCGGGTGACTGCATAATTTTATCCAATTGCCTAAAAAAAATTCAACTTGATTTTTTATATAATATCTATATCTTTTCATCAAGAATAATCTTATTTTATTTTAATAATTAACAGAGAAAATTATGAGTAACAATTATCAAAAAGGCGACCGCGACACCAGACCGTGGGGAACATGGGAAGTTCTGGACGCGGGCGACGGTTTCTGCGTTAAAAGAATCTGCGTAACGCCGGGAAACATCCTTTCCCTGCAGTCACACAACTTCCGCGACGAGCACTGGATTATCATCAAAGGCGAAGCCGTTGTCACCCTGGGCGAGGACAAGCTGTTCAAAAAAGCCAATGACGCCGTCTTTATTCCGGCCAAAACCAAACACCGGATTCAAAACGACACGAACGACATGATGGAATTCATCGAAGTTCAAACCGGAGACAATCTGGACGAGAGCGACATTATCCGTTATGAGGACTCTTACGGACGAGCCGGCAAATAACTGGCCGCCCGCAAGAAAACAAACAAAATAAAACCTCTGCTTTGCCGCAGAGGTTTTATTTACGGGAAAAGCTTCAGGGACGGCGCTCCCACAATTCGTTAAACAGCGGGCTGCCGGACTGATCCATCCATTCAAACATAACCATTTCACGGGTCACCACGTCCACACCGTTGCGCAGCAGACGCTGAACGCCCATAACGCTTTGCATGCCGTTGCGCGATGAACTGCTGTCAGCAACCACAAAGACATTATATCCGGCCTCGGCAAAATCAATCGCCGTCTGGAGCACACAAAGATGCGTTTCCAGTCCGGCAATAATCAGCTGTTTTTTGCCTGATTTTTCGATAGCGCGGCGGATATTGTCATTTTTGTAGCAGGAAAGCGTATCTTTTTCAAAATAGGCACCGTCATCGCCCAAAACATTTCGCAAATCAATCATGGTCGGGCCGAACTTGCTGCGATCCTGCTCGGCAATCAGAAAGGGGATACTCAGTTTTTTGGCAACATTCAGCAGCGACGCGCAGCCGTTGATTACTTCGCGGGGGCTTTCCTGCGCCGGGGCTAAGTTCTCCTGCACGTCAATAATGAGCAGGATTGAATCGTTTTTATTCATCAACATGGCAGTGACTTTCATTTATGGTTGACTAACTTTATAAAATACATGATACTGCAAGAAATTAAAATAGACCAGAAAAATAAGAAGAACTACCATGAATTTTTTAGAATTAGGCTTAAGCCCCAAGACCGTACAGGCCATTGACGAATTCGGCATCACCGAACCGACGACGGTTCAGGCTGACGTTATTCCCTCCATTTTACAAGGAAAAGACGTTTTTACGATTGCTCCGGCCGGCTGCGGCAAAACGACGTCTTATGTCTTTCCGCTGATTGATTTGATTTCCGACGGCAAAGGCAAACAGAGAAACATTCTGATTATCACCGCCGATTCAGAGCAGTCGGTGGTTGCTTCCGACCGGATGGCGATTTTCAACAAATATCATGAAATCAACGAAGCGACAATTAAGGATAAAGACGAAGACATTGACAATGAAGCCAATGTAATTATCGGGTCGCCGGATTTGCTGGTGGAACTGGTCGGCGAAGACAAGCTTGACCTGACGAAAACCAATATTCTGGTGGTGGACGACATTAATTTAATCAAAAAGAAAAAACAGCTGGGCAATCTGGAAAAAATTCTGGAAATTCTGCCGGCAGACAAACAGAACATTGTTTACACCAACCGCCGCTCCAAAGAGACACAGGGCATTTTGGACAAGATTCTGAAAGCGCCGGAAGAAATCAAAGTTGACAAAGCCAAAGAGCAGGAAGCCGAAATGACGGCGCAAAGCGCGGTTCCGGCCAAAGCGGCAAAAACTTCGGGCAGCAGCCACAATCGCCAGCCGGTTGCCGACAACGAGGCTTTGGAACTGGTGAAAAAATATAACAGTTTTAACGGCAAAACTCCGAATTTTTTAATTAACAAAGGCTTGGTGGTTAATATTGATTAATAAAAAAAGCACCTTGAAAGGTGCTTTTTTTATTACTTATTTTACCAGGGAATGTTTGTCCCCTGAATGCATTTGCGGGAATCCTGCGCGCAGGTTTCGGTGCGGTTCAAATCGTGCATCCGGTGGCGTTTGGGCGTAAATTCCCCGGCTTCGACACACCCCCACAACAACAAAAGTGCAAAAAAGGCAAATATTTTTTTCATCCGGTTTCCTTTCTAAAAGATGAGACGGAAGCAGGTATAGACAATCAAAAGCATCATCAGGCGGGCAATATGGCGCAGCCAGGGACTCCGCTCATAAGCGGCCGCACTCCGCCAGACGGCCAGCACCATTGAAATGTTATAGGCCACAAAGACAAACAGACTGGTGAGATAGCAGACGGTGTAAACGACGATGCCGGTATCCATGGTAAGCGGATTGAAATAAACCGTAAAATATTTATAGATGCTGACCCCGGCCAGTTTAGGCGCCAGCAGGCTGCCGAACAGCTTGACGACAAACAGCCCCAAGAGCGTTCCCATGACGCCGTATTTCCAGAAAGTATCACGCAGGCCGAACTCACCGGCAATTAATTTTTTATACATATAAAAAAATCCCACCGTAAATGACACGTTTATTGCCTAGTATAGTGGGATATTTTTGCAAATAAGGCAAGAAAATTATCTGACTTTTTAGCAGTTCGCCACATTGACGGCCAAACCGCCGAGCGAGGTTTCCTTGTATTTGTTGTGCATGTCGCGCCCGGTGTCAAACATGGTTTTAATCACGCTGTCGAGCGAAACGACGTGCTGGCCGGTTCCGCGCAGGGCCAAACGGGCGGAATTGACCGCTTTGATGGCTCCCATGGCATTGCGCTCGATACAGGGAACCTGAACCAAGCCGCTTAACGGGTCGCAGGTCAGTCCGAGATTGTGTTCCATGGCAATTTCGGCAGCATTTTCAACCTGTCTGTTGCTGCCGCCCATTGCGGCAACCAAACCGGCGGCAGCCATGGAGCAGGCGACACCGACTTCGCCCTGGCAGCCGACTTCGGCGCCGGAAATGGAGGCATTGGTACGATAGAGGCTGCAAATTGCCGAGGCGGTCAAAAGGAAGACTTTCACGCCTTCATCTACTTTATAAGGTGATTTGACATGGGCAAAACGCTCATAATAGCGCATGACGGCAGGAATAATTCCGGCCGATCCCATGGTCGGTGCGGTTACCACCTGGCCGCCGGAAGCATTTTCTTCGGCAACGGCGAAACCCCAAAGATTAATCCAGTCAATCATATCCAGCGGATCATAATCATTGTTGATAAATTTTTCTTCCAGCCGCTGATAAAGTTTGTGGGCACGGCGTTCAATGTTCAGACCGCCGGGCAAAATGCCCTGAGCTTTCATTCCGCGCTCAAGCGAATGCTGCATCACCCGGTTGATTTTGGCTATGCCCGCTTCCACTTCTTCTGCCGGACGCAGAGCCGTTTCATTGGCCATAACCAATTCGGCAATGGTCAGATTATGTTTTTCGCAAAGCGCCATCAACTGACTGCAGCTTTCAAAGTCGTAAGGCACCTTATAGGGCTCGCGTTCGCTGCGGGAAGCCATTTCATCCTGACGGGCAACGGTTCCGCCGCCGACCGAAAAATAGACCTCATTCAGCAAAACCCGGCCGTCAGCGTCCAGTGCTTTGAAACGCATGCCGTTGGAATGTTCGGGCAGAAATATTTCCTTTTCAAAAACAACGTTTTTATCCAAATCGAAAGGAATGGCACGCTCCTGCCCGAGGTGGAGAATTTTATCGCGTTCGACAGCATTAACATAAGGAATTTCAGGGTCGATGGCTTCGGCCTCCAGGCCCATCAGCCCGTAGACAATTGCCTTGACCGTTCCGTGACCGAAACCGGTCAGAGCCAGAGAGCCGTATAAGGTTACCTCAACCTTGGCAACTTTCTCGAACAGATTTTCTTTACGCAGGTTATCCAGCCAGCGTTTGGCCGCCCGCATCGGGCCGACAGTATGCGAACTCGACGGGCCGACCCCTATCGAGAAAATCTCAAAGAAGCTGTAATACATATCTAAAAATTATCCTCAATCCATATATAGTTTTTGACGCCGAGCTCGTTTTGAACTTTGGCAATATACTGGGATTCTTTACCCCATTTGGTATATTTATCAATAAAAGCTTTGGCTTTTTCCGACGATTTTGACAACTGGACTTCAATCGTCTCTTTCAGCATGGCGTAAACAACATCATGGAACTTGTCAAAATTGATGTGCAGCTTATGCTCATCATCAAACCAGAAGGCTCCGTTATCATGCAGGAAGTTAAAATGAATCAGTTCCCCGACACGATGGGCTTCCAACGGCTGCGCTTTCAGAAACAGGCGGTAAGCGACCCAGGTGGTGTAAATTTTCTTTAAAGTTTCCTCGTCAATTACACCGGCTTTGACATATTCAGGCATAAAGGCGATGGAGACAACGTCGGCCTTTTCTTCTTCAACGGTGCTTTTATAAAGTCCGAGAGCGCGCTGATATTCATTGTCCGGCCCGAGGGAATGCCCGTTTTCGTGGCCGATGACAAACAGGTGATCAGCCTCCAAATCAAAATATTTATGCAGTTCCGGCGCAACCAGGCGCTCAAGCAGTTTCCGGTTGCGTTCGGGATCGCCGCTCATACGCACCTGACGGTGATAAGCATTGCGGCGACCGCCGCCGGTTTTAATTGCCAGTTTGTCGTTGTTGGGCAGATTCTGCGCCGTGGTAATGGCGCCGCGGCACTGGGCATAATCTCCGGTCAGGGCAACAACATCAACGTCAACCATGGTTTGTTTCAATTCACCGGCGTCGGAAACCGACTGATGATATTGTCCGGCATAAGGCATTAATTTGGCCAGTTCCGGCATATGCTGCTTAAACTTGAGAATCAGATCCGTGCCTTCTTTGTTAATAATGCCGACGCGCACACCGAGCATATCTTTGGGATTGACTTCAATCTGATGTTGGTTCAGAAGTTCCAGCAAAGCGGGATTGTCGTAAACGGTCGGGGTCAGTTCATCGTCATAGCTTTCACGGCCGAGAGTAAATTCCAGCTGGTTGTTGTTTTGCAGCACGGCCCAATGCTTGTCCGCCAGCATGTCCATATCTTCGTTGTTTTGCAGCAGGGCCTGCGCCTGCCAGCCGAGATAATCTTTAAAATCTTCATCGGTGGTATAATGGGCGGCAACTTCGATTTCATTGGCCGCTTTGGAGAAAGCATCCTTGAAATATTCGGTATAGTCAATCGCCTTCAGGTTTTTGCCGTCGCGGCGCACCATGGTGCGCACGCTCAAAATCTTTTTGACTTCGTCGATTTTGCCTTCGTTGACCATTCGGGTCAAAATCTCATGGAACTCTTCAACCCCCAAATCCGCCGGATAAAAATTGCGTCCTTTGGCTCCTTTGATGCCTTTGAAAATTTCGACCGGTTCCAGGTCAATACCGTTGTGTCCTTCCACACCGTGGAAAGAGGTGAAAAGTTTGAGCGCCTTGGCGGCATAAGTACTGTTTTGGGCAGCTTCTTCCAAGGCTTTTTTCATCGGCAGGTTCATCTCGTGATCCTGCTCCATCGCCACATCGTCAAAAATTTTGGCGGCAGCAACCAGATGTTCCAAAGCCTTTTTATTGCCTTCGGTCAGATTTTTATAGCCGGCAAAATCTTTGGAAACCAGTTTTACCCTGCGCATGCGGTTATTTATGATATCGTCCAGCTGCGCCTCGCTCAAAGCAATTTCGTATCCGTTAATCTTCATCATTTATCTCCACGGTTCTAAAACGATAGACCTTTATGTTATTTGACCAATAGCTGGGATTAAACCCGGCCTTTACTTTTAAATTCTTCAGAAATTCAGCCTTGTCGGGAAGCTCTTTCCAGACAGAAGGCAAGAACAGTCCCTGACGGTCGCCGTCGCGGATAATCAGGCCGTCAATTCCCGGCCTGATGCGATTCAGCAAATCAGATTCATCCCAGTAAGGCACTCGCTCAAAGCCGGTCAGAAGTGAAATTGAAAAGCGGGTGCGGGAGAGTTCTTCTTCCGTCAGCGGCGAAAAACGTCCGTCTTCCATTGCGGCGCGATACGCATTTTCGGCCAAATCATGAGCAACGGCGACATGGGGAACCACCGTTCCGACACAGCCGCGCAATTCTCCGTTTTGCTTCAGCGTTACAAAAGAAGCGCCTTTATCAAAAAGTTCGTTGCCGTAATCTTTTCGCGCGGGCGAATAGTGTTTGTGCCGAACCGCTTCGGCAAGCGAACGGCTGACAATTCGGCGCAACTGGTCTTTATAAGCCGCGGCAAACAATTTTAAATTCTCGGTTTCCCGTTCCAGCGGCGACAGTTTCGGTTTGGACGCCGGTTTTTCTCCTTCGCCAAAGCTCCAGGCTCCGTAGCCGACAACGCGCTGTTTGTCGCCGGACGTATCGCCGGAATTGAGCAGTTCAAGCATTTCCGGACGCAAAGCGGCTTCTTTGGCTATCAGCAGTGCGGCATTAATGCCGTCGGCCCCGCAGGACATGTGGTTTTCCAGTTCCGCCTGATTATTGGCAACCATATCGGCCGTGCGGCCGTCCAGTTCCCTGGCGGTTTCGTAATCGTTGTAATGAGACAGGTCTGCCGAAACGACCAGCAGCGTATCGTCTCTTTCGACCAGAGGCTCCAGAGCCTGCGCCAAAAGCCCGGGATCGACCTCTCCGTAAACGACAGGAATAATCTTAAATTTTTTCAAAACTTTTTGCAGAAAAGGCAGCTGCACTTCCAAACTGTGTTCTTCCTTGTGGGGATGATCATCAATTTTAAATCCCGGCAAAGCGGCAAGCTGCGCGGTCAACTCCCGATTAACCGGAACGGCGCCCAGCGGGGTGGCAAAGAAATCGGCCGAAGGGAGCGCCGCTCCCCGAAAAGCAACACGGTGAGACGGCCCGAGCAAAATAACGTTTTTGATTTTGGCGGCATATTTTTGCAGACGGCCGTAAGCTTTAGCCGCCGTTGAAGCCGAATAAACATAACCGGCATGCGGCACAATCAGAATTCGGGGCTGGTAATCCAACGGCGAAGCGGTATCCGCCAGATAATGCTCTACTTCGCTGTCCAGCCGGTCTTTGTCGGCGGAATAGAATATGCCGGCAACCGCCGGGTTACGATATCGGGCCAATTCGTCCTCCTTGGGCTGATAATCGGTGATGAGCCGGGAATTTGACGAGACATGCGCTCTCAGGCTGCAATAATTCAGCCACAGCACAGCAATACCCAGCAGCGCAATTATGATATAATGCGTCCGCCGTTTATAATCAATGTCGGAATTGTCTTTCATGCTCTACCCCTCTGGATGACCGGCCGTTGGACTATAAGCATAAAAGAAGTCCTTTAATATTTTGCTAATATCAGCGCCTTTTTGCGTTCTTTCTTGCCGCCAAAGCTTTCAATGTGTTTACATTGACACGGGCAAGATTGTTCTTATGCGTCAAAATAACATAGGAATATGGTTTCAGGGCATAAGAACTGCCGGGCTCAAACTGTTGCACGCGGGAGGCAAATTCTTCCTGGGAACTGTCGAAAACCAGCTGCCACTTACCGCCGCCCGGAGGCGTCGGAAGTTTATAGTCAACGGTATGATAGTTGTCTCCGGAAACCATAATCATAAAATCGTCATCCCGGGGTTTGCCTTTATTATTGCTGCCGTTGAGCATATAAGCGCCGGTTTTGGCATGATAGTAATTCCAATCGGAGCCTTCCATTTCCCTGCCGTCCGGCCGCAGCCAGGTAATGTCTTTCGCCCCGTTGGCTTCAACCACCTGGCCGTCAAAAAGCTGTAGATCGCTGAAAACGGGGTGGCGGCTGCGAAAGGCGTTTAACCGGCAGATGTTTAAAAACAGGCGGCGTTTGCGCGGCGGCAGTTCGTCCCAGTTCAGCCAGACGGTCGCATCATCAATACAATAAGGATTATTGTTGGGGTCGGAATAACCGCGTTCATCACCGTTGCGGATCAGAGGTATCCCTTTGCTGAGAATGTTAAAAGCGATATCGCTGTTGGCCCGGCGGAACAATTCCTCTTCATTATATGACTTGGCGTAAATATCAGGACTGCCGTCCCGCCCTTCCTCCCCGTTAGGATAGGTGTTTTTCGGGTGCTGATAGGCGCCGAGCAGACTGAAACCGTCATGACTGCGTCCGGTTCCGATGACAGCGCTTTCATTGGTGTGAGGATCAACATTCGAAGAACCGGCAACCTGATTGCCGAATTGTCCGAGCAGACCGTTGCGGCTGCTGAAAAATTCACCGACAAAGTTTTTGCGGCTGTCGCTCCATTCCTTGACGCCGGGCACCAGCGCCGCAAACCGCCCGCTGTAATTTCCCCCCATCGCGCTCCAGGGTTCCACATACATTTCCATACCCAGCTTTTGGGTGGCAAAGCGCAATTCCTGAATAAAGGCTCCGTCCTCCTGAAAACGTCCGTAATTATCCAATGCATTGTCGCCGCCCAAATCCCAGCGGATGCCGTCCACGCCCAGTTTGTGCATCAACAGGAGATAATTATGCAAAATGCCGCGGCCGGCCGGCGAATCAAGATTAAAGTTATTGTCGCAGCCGGTACTGTTCATAAAACGCCCGCGGTTGTCTCCGTCCGGCCGATAATAATTCGGGCTGTCCAGCAATTTAAATGACAGGGACTGATTACGTTCTCCGGTGGCGGCGTGTTCGCCGGTATGGTTAAAAACAGCGTCCACCGTCACTTTTATTCCCGCCTTATGCAGTTCACTGACGGCAGCGGCAAAATCTTCCCAATTGCCGTAACGGGGATCGACCGCAAAAAAGCAATAAGGATTATAACCCCAACTGTCGGTCCGCCCTTCCCGTTTTTGAATCTGGCGGCCGCAGCAGGTCGGAGCTATCGGCATCAGTTCAATATTATTAACCCCGAGGCGTTTGAAATAGTTCAGGGTCCATGAATCGCCCAGACCGGACAATTTGCCGCGTTTTTCCCGGGGGAGCATGGTATTCAGGTGAGAAAAGTTTTTGATATGGGTTTCATAAATGATGTCTTTGGCAATCGGAAACGACGGGCGTTTCTGCAAATGGGGATATTTTTCCGGATCAAATATCCGTTTCATGTCCACCACCACCGATTTAGGCATAACCGGAGCGCTGTCGTGCGAATTTTCGATATCAAGCAACGGAGAAGTCCACTCGTCCATGGTCTTGCTGACTTCAAAACCGTAAGGGTCAACTGCCAGTTTGGCCGGGTTAAAAAACAAACCGCGCGAGGGATCATATTCTCCATACGCGCGGTATCCATATTTTTGTCCGGGTTTAACGGCGGGGACTTCCGCCGTCCAGACATTATCGTCCCCCTTGTTCATTTTTATGCGTATTTCTTCTTTTTCATCCGGGGAAAACAAGCAGAGCTCCATTCCCGCGGCATGTTCCGACTGAACGCGGAAAACCGTTTTGTCTTTATGGTATTGAGCTCCGAGAAAAGGATAATCGGCCATTATGTCACCTGAAAAATTGTCTGTTAAAAAGAATGAATTCATCTTAGCGTTTTTTAGACAATTTTTCAAGCCTTATTTGTCTATTTAATCAGCTTCAGCGTGTGGTAAAAATCTTCAAAATTGTTGAAATAGACAATCTTGGTATCCGGGGCTCCTTCATCTCCCCAAATTGAGCGCCCTATGCGTACCGGGAGGGCATTGGCGGCTTCGGCCGATTTGCTGTCCATCGGGCTGTCACCTATCATCCATACACGTTCAGGAGTAATGTCCGCCGGAGCCAACAGACCGTCAAGAGTGTAATAAATCTGCTCGGGATAAGGCTTGTCGCGGGAAGCCTCATGACCGCAGACGACACGGGAAAACAACTGCGGATCAAACAACAGCGGCAGTTCTATTTCCATCAGACGCCGGTCTTTGTTGCTCATAATCATCATCGGAATTCCGCGGGCATGAAAAAAAGCCAGAACATCGCGCACGCCGGGAAAGGTGCTGATATGGCTGCGAACCTCACGTTTATAGATTTCAGCATAACGTTCGTAAGCGGCAACGGCATTTTCAGCCCCGAAGACAAGCGGAAAATTATCGCGAAAAGACAAATCCGGATTACGGCGGCTTTTAACCGCCTCCCAGTCAGGCAGGCCGTATTCTTTCAAAACCCGGTTGACGGACAGAACCAACGTGCTCCGGCTTTCGGCCAGCGTGTTGTCCCAGTCAAAAATAACATATTCCAGTTTTGATAAATCCAGCGTCATGGTTTCCTCTCGGGATATATAGATAAGTTCTCTTCGGCGATTTAAAAGGGCCGCAGATATGAAAAGCCCTGCCGAAGCAGGGCTAGTTTTATCTGTTTTCCAACAGCGCTGTATTCAACGCCGGTTTTTTATGGGTCAGGATACTGATAACCTTGACCAATTCGTTTTTCAGTTCCTGGCGGGTGACCACAATATCAACCATACCGTGTTCACGCAGATATTCGGCGCGCTGGAAACCTTCCGGCAGTTTTTCGCGAATCGTCTGTTCAATCACGCGGGCCCCGGCAAAACCGATAATGCAGCCTTTTTCGGCAATGTGAACATCGCCCAGCATGGCAAAAGAAGCGGAAACGCCGCCGGTGGTCGGATCGGTCAGAACCGAAATATAAGGAATACCTTTTTCCTTCACCTGATTAATCGCCGCCGTGGTACGGGCCATCTGCATCAGGGACAAAATGCCCTCCTGCATGCGGGCGCCGCCGGAGGAAGCGACAATAATCAGCGGGTAATTATTGCGGGCAGAAACTTCAGCCGCTTTAACTATTCCCTCGCCGACGGCCATTCCCATAGAGCCGCCCATAAAAGAGAAATCCATTGCGGCGACGACGCAGGGAATGCCGCCGATGTCGCCCTGGGCAACACGGATGGCGTCATTGCTTTCGGTTGATTTGCGATAAGCCTTAAGACGGTCGGTATATCTTTTGGTGTCCTTGAATTTGAGCGGATCTTCCTTAACCTTGGGCAGAGCGATTTCATTAAACTCGCCGTCAAAAAGCATTTTCAGCCGTTTGTCAACATAGAGACGCAGATGATGGCCGCAGGAAGTGCAGACATACAGGCTTTTCTTCATTTCCTTGGAGAAGAGCATTTGACCGCAAATCGGGCATTTGACCCACAGATTGTCGGCAATCTCTTTCGGGGTGACTTTTTTTATTTTCGGACGTACGAAATCAGTTAACCAGTTCATGTTTATACCATTTCAGTTATTTGGTTTCAGCAGCTTCGCCGGTCTTCGGCTTACGGGAGAAAGCGGCCTTTAACCTTTCTTTTATTGTCGGTTTGGGTTTAGCGGCTTCGGCGGCCTTAAAGCTGTCCAGATTGGACTGCAGCCCCGAAACCTTTTCAACCAGTTTCTGCTGTTCTTTGCTCAGTTTTTTGTTTTGCTTAACCTGTTGACGCAACGCCTTGCGCACCGGGGCATAAGACATCCACATCCATACCAGGCCGAGAATAAAGCCCAACAGAATGAAGAAAACAACCGCCACGCTCAAAGATACGGTTATTTCAAAGTAAAAAGGCCAGAGGTCAAACGTCGCCAAATCATTATTCACGAATGCAAAAATCAGAATAACAATCAATATCGGCAAGCCTATCAACAGTTTCACAAAACCCATGTTCCAGCCCTTTCGCTAAAATTTCGGAATTATTTTTTCGGATTCAGCAATTCATGCAGTTGTTTTCCGGTTTTAAAATGAGGAATATTGCGTTCTTCAACCTGAACCTGTTCGCCGGTGCGGGGATTTTTGGCAACCCGGGGCGTGCGTTTACGAATCGAAAAAGCGCCAAAGCCGCGGAACTCGACACGTTCTCCGGCCGCCAGAGAGCTGATGATTTTATCAAATACGACGGCAACGATACGCTCAACGTCTTTCAGCATTAAATGGGGATTTTTATTGGCAATTCTTTCAATTAATTCAGATCTAGTCACGATAATACCTCTTTATTTTCCTTTTATTGTTATCAGCAGATAAGTTATCCGCTTTTATTCCATAAATCAATATCGCAATTTGGTAAAATGCAAAAATTTTATTATGAGTTATCCCATATTATTATTCCGGTTTCAGGAGGCCAGATGCTCAACGCCGACTGGTGTTTTGTCATTGCCGAGCTGAATATCTTCAATCCGGTCAATCCGGCGGGAAATCTTTCCGGAAGAAACCTTGATGTCGCCGATATCGCGCGAAGCCATATCAAAATGCTTGCTCAGGCTCTCAATACGGTCATCGAGCCGGGAAATGTCTTCGGTCAGGCTGCCGACTTCTTTCTGAATAACGCCGGCCATTTCCCGCATACGAGCGTCTTTTAATACCGCGCGCACCGTATTAAGTGTGGCCATCAGCGTGGTCGGCGAAACAATCCAGACTTTGGAACGATAGGAGACTTCAACCACATCGGTAAAATTGGAATGCAGTTCGGCGTATATGGATTCCGAGGGCAGAAACATCAGGGCAGATTCCGCGGTTTCGCCGGGAATAATATATTTCTCGGAAATATCTTTAATATGCTTCAGCACTGAAGCACGGAAAAAGCGCTCAGCCTCAACCTTTTCGCGGTCGGTTTGGGCATTGCGGAGCGCCTGATAGCTTTCAAGCGGAAATTTGGAGTCAATCACAATCATTCCCGGCGGATTGGGCAGATTCAGCACGCAGTCGGCGCGTTTCTGATTACCGAGCACAACCTGAAAAGCATAAGCCGAGGGCGGCAAAGCCGAAGTGACGAGGTCATTCAGCTGAATCTCGCCGAAAGCGCCGCGCGCCTGCTTGTTGGAAAGGACTTCCTGCAGCGAGACGACCTGCTCCGACAAACTGGAAATCTTCTGCTGGGCAACATCTATCTTGGCCAGACGTTCACGCAGGTCGTGCAGCGTTTCCGTCGTTTTGGCGGTTGACTGCTGCAATCCGTCGCCGACGCTTTTGGTAACGGCCAGCAGCTTTTCATCCATTATTTTCAACACCGACAGTTTCTGCTCGTTTATAGCTTCGGCAATACGGTTCTGAGAATTCTGATTATTTTCCGACAGCTGGGTCAGACGTCCGGCCAGCTCGGCCTGACCGCGAAACAGCGTATCCGCCAACGAAGACAACTCTTTTGAAGCACCTCGCCGCAGCAAAACAACCATATTGCCGAGCAGCAAGATGACGACCAGTCCTCCGAGCAGTCCCTCCCAGGGCAGATAAAAACTTCCGACGGTCATGGCTTTCCTTTAATTTTCCGGCAAATTGCGCCCCATGGCCAGGAACTTGGCCGTGCGCTGCTTTTTCAATTCGTCACCGCTCAACGGCAGCAGCTCCTTCAAATGTTTAAGAATACTGTCGCCAACCTTTTCAATAGTGGTTTTGGGGTCGCGATGGGCGCCGCCGACCGGCTCTTTGATAATCTCGTCAATCACGCCGAATTTACGCAAATCCTGCGCGGTGAGTTTCAACGCTTCAGTCGCTTCCTGAACTTTATCGGCCGAACGCCATAAAATGGAAGCGCAGCCTTCGGGAGAAATAACCGAATAGATCGAGTGTTCCAGCATCAGAATCCGGTTAGCCGTGGCAATGGCAATGGCACCGCCGGAACCGCCCATACCAATAACGATTGAGATAATCGGCACATGAATCTGCAAGCATTTTTCAATTGATGAAGCAATTGCCTCGGCCTGACCGCGGGCTTCGGCGTCGATGCCCGGGAAAGCGCCGTCGGTATCGACGAATGCGATAACCGGCATATTGAATTTGTCAGCCATATCCATCAGGCGCTGTGCCTTGCGATACCCTTCCGGCTTGGCCATACCGAAATTATGTTTCATACGGGTTTCAAGATCAGAGCCCTTTTCCTGTCCGATGACAACGACGGAAATATTCTTAAAGCGGCCGATACCGCCAATCATAGCCTCATCGTCGCCAAACAGGCGGTCGCCGCAGAGCGGGGTAAAATCTTCAATCAGGGCATGAACATAATCCAAGCAGTGCGGGCGCTGGGGATGGCGGGAAACCTGAAGTTTCTGCCAAGGGGTCAGGTTAGCGTATGTCAGCTTGACCTGTTTTTCGAGTTTTTGTTCCAAACGGTTAACCTCCTGGGCGATATCGACATCCTGGTCTTTGGCCAAGAGTTTTAAACTTTCAATCTTAGCTTCGATTTCAACGATATTTTTTTCAAAATCCAAAACCAATGTATTGTTATTACTCATGGTGTTTTTTCTCTTTATAAATTTAGTCCTGCTGGTTTCTTAGCACAAAAATTTCAAAATTTCGACTATTATTTTTGTTTGTTGTTGATTTATCGCCCCTAATATCCCAAAGCAGGGCGTTTTGCAAAGATTTTAATTGAAATCTGCCGCAGATGGAATAGTATAAAGGGCAGATTTTGTTTATTAACCGGGAGTTTCCGTTCGTGTTAGCTTTAGCTTTTTTTGCCTCGGTCTTTTCAACTTTCCTGTGGTTGATTTATATGTTCATGTATTTGAAAGACAAGCTCGGCGGCATGAGTTTCGGCAGTTTGGAACTGTCGGACATTTCCTTGTATATCGCGCTGCTGGTGCTGCCGGTTCTCGTCTTGTGGATGATTTTCGGTTACGTGACCCAATATCTGAACTTCCACCGTCTGAACGACAATATGTACAGTTTGTTTAAACAGATGAAAAAGAATCTGGAATATACGGATTTAATCGCACGGATTATGCTGGAAGCCGAACAAAACGGCAAAGACGGTTTCATTCTCAATAAATTTGACCTGTTCATAACCGACATGAACGAACTGCTGGCCGAAATTATTCAGCGCGGGGCACTGGCTGCGCCCGAGCAGATAGATTCCCTGTGGGCCAAAACTCGCAACGGCGCCAAATGGGCATTCGGCAAAGTAATTATCGAAATTGACGCCAATCAGGGCAATTTCGGCAGCCGTCTGGTTCTCAAGGCCCAAAACGACAAAGTTTTGGCAGGGACAATTCTGGAATTTTGCGCCCGATATCAAAATCTGCTCGGCATTTTGGAAAAACATGACAAAGAGCGCATTTTTCTGACAATGGTCGAAACCGGAGTTTACGGCAAGGTCTATTCCATTCTTGCCCCCTGGGGCGAGCAAATCCGCCGCAAGCGCGACTTCGGCGACCTCAGGGAGGAAAATGAGGAAACTTCACTGGAACCACGCCGGTTCAGCGGGCTTTCCGCTTCTGCTCCGGCAACGGAAGAAAGAGAACCTTTACGCCGCGAACTCAGACCTCAGCAAGAAAACTCTTCTTTTGCCGCCGTTTCGCAAACGGAAGACGGCGACCGTAAATCGTTTATGGATATGTTCAATCCGTTTAAGCACCGCAGCCGGCCCCAAGAAGAACCGGAAACGAACGGCGACAGAGATCCCTTTTCAATGGCTCTGGAACGCAGTTTCGGCACGGCGGAAACCGACAGTGAACCGCAAACGCCGTTTGTTGACGTGCGACATGACGACGACGCCATGCCGGCGCCGGTTATCACCCGCCGTGAAGAAGAAAGAGACGACAAGGAAAGAAGCCGCTTTGCCGAAGAAAGGAAACCAGCCGTCGAAGACATAAGAAAGCAGCCGACTTTTTCGAGCATGGAGGAAACGGAAATCGGCTTTACCAATACACAGAAAACTCTCAACTCCCTCAAACGGGAATGGGAGGAGATGACCGGCATTCAGCCGCGGGCGGAGGCCAAACCGGAGACGGAAACCGCTTACCCGGCAGAAACGAGGAAATCCCGACTGACACAGGCAAAAGACGAAGATTATGCATATCCCTTCAGCGGATGGACGGATGAGGACAATTACAATAAATAAAAAAATCCGCCTTTGGCTGCTGAGCGGTCTGTTGTTGCTGCCGTTTCCGGCAACGGCTGAGATTCTGCCGCAGATTGCCCTGTATCATCATCCCAAATACGAACATGATTTTACCCATTTCGACTATGCCGACCCGCAGGCGCGCAAAGGCGGGCGAATCGTGATGCCGGAATATGGCGGTTTTGACAATTTCAATCCGTTTATCTTTAAGGGAAATGCTACGCCGCAGGTGGCCAATCTGAGTTTGGACAGTCTGGGCATTGTTCCCGCAGACGATCCGGCGACGGTTTATCCATTGGTTGCAAAGGCCTTTGACTTGCCGGAAGACAATTCGTATGTCGGCTTTCTGCTGGATGAACGGGCCAAATTTCAAGACGGGACGCCGATTACCGCCGATGACGTTATTTTCAGCTACAAGGCTCTGACAGAAAAAGGACAGCCGCTTTATAAGGTTTATTATGCAGATGTGGAGCGGGTGGAAAAAATTAATCCGCGGGAAGTGCGCTTTTATTTCAAAAAAGGTTCGCAGAACAAAGAACTGCCACTGATTTTGTCACAAATAAAAATTTATTCGGCCAAAGACTGGGAGGGGCTTGACTTCAGCAAACCGTCACTGCGCATTCCGCTCGGCAGCGGCCCTTACCGATTGGAAAAATATGAACCGGGACGGTATCTGGTTTTCCGGCGGAATCCGGATTACTGGGCGAAAGATTTGCCCAGCCGCAAGGGCTTTTTTAACTTTGACGAAGTTCGTTTTGACTATTATCAGGATACGACTGTCACTTTGCAGGCCCTGTTTGCCGGCAGTATAGACGTACGGGAAGAATATATTGCCAAAATCTGGGTTACCGGATATGACAACCGTCCGGTTAAAGAAGGCAGGATAATCAAACAGGAAATGGCTCATAATAACGCGGCCGTGCTGCAAATGTTTGCTTTCAACCTGCGCAAGCCCCAATTTCAGGACCGGCGTGTCCGACAGGCGATTACACTGGCTTTTAACTTTGACTGGGCCAACGATAAACTGTTTTATAACCAGTACCGGCGCCTGTACAGTTATTTTACCAATACGGGCATGGAAGCGACCGGCCTGCCGCAAGGAAAAGAACTGGCAATTTTGAACAGATACCGGCGGCAGTTGCCGGACGAAGTTTTTACAACGGTTCCGGCAAATCCGCGGCACAAAGACTTCAAGGAAACACGGCGGCACCTGAAGGAAGCCGTCAAGTTGCTGCGGGCAGCCGGATATGACTTTGTAAACGGAAAAATGACCAATCTGAAAACCGGGGAACCGCTGGCATTTGAAGTTTTAAGCAATTCGGCCAACGGCAACACCTTTACACGGGTGATGCTGCCTTTTATCAATAATCTGGCCAAAATCGGCATCAAACTGACTTTTCGCAATTTGGAAGTAAATATTTTTAAAAACCGGCTGGACAATTTTGATTTTGACATGGCGATTATCTCCTACGGCGTCAGCCGCCTGCCCGGCAACGAACAGGCCGAAATGTGGGGCAGCGCTTCAGCTGACGTCAGGGGAAGCTATAACATTATGGGCATCAAAAACCCGGTTGCCGACCAGTTAATCAAGGGGTTAATCGCAGCACAGGAAAAAGACGACTATGAAGCGTATGTGCGTGCGCTCGACAGGGTTCTGCTGACGGAAAACTATATGATTCCGCAGTGGTATTCTCCGGCTCAGCGGATAGCTTATCACAACAAATTCATGTTTCCGCACAGCAAAGTTAAGGCCGGTTTTCAGCCGATGACATGGTGGGCCCAAACCCCGGCAGAAAAGGACAACAAATGAGAAATTACATTATTAAACGCCTGCTGCTGATTCCGCTGACACTGCTGGGCATTCTGACAATCAATTTTCTGATTATCCAGACAGCACCGGGCGGACCGGTGGAACACACTCTGGCCAAATACCGCGGTTTTAACGTTGATTCAAAGTCACAGTTTACCTCCACCGCGGCGGTAAACATGAATCAGTCGGCGGCAAAATATCAGGGAGCGCAGGGTGTGCCCGAAGACTTAATCAAAGAGCTGGAAAAACAATTCGGATTTGACAAACCTCTGCATGAACGCTTTTGGCAAATGGTCAGTTCTTATGCCAGGTTTGATTTCGGCAAAAGCTATTATCAGGATAAATCCGTCAGCCGTCTGATTTGGGAAAGGCTGCCGGTTTCCGTTTCATTGGGACTGTGGTCAACTTTGATTATCTATCTGATTGCGCTGCCGCTGGGCATAAAAAAAGCCGTACGCGACGGAAGCGCTTTTGACGTCTGGACTTCTTTTGCGGTTATCATCGGGGCGGCTATTCCGGTTTTTCTGTTTGCGGTGTTTCTGATTGTCTTTTTTGCCGGAGGAACTTATCTGCACTGGTTTCCGCTGAGGGGGCTCACTTCCGACAACTGGGAGCAGCTTTCCCTGTTCGGCAAAATCATTGATTATTTCTGGCATATTGCCCTGCCGGTGACAGCCATGGTTATCGGAGGATTTGCCAGCCTGACCATGCTGACAAAAAATTCGTTTCTGGATGAAATCAACAAGCCGTATGTTTTGACTGCCCGCGCCAAAGGCCTGAGTGAAAATCAGGTTTTATACGGACATGTCTTTCGCAATGCAATGCTGATTGTGGTTGCCGGTTTTCCGACGCTGCTGATTAAAATGCTGTTTACCGGCTCGTTGCTGATTGAAGTTATTTTTTCACTTAACGGGTTGGGTCTGCTCGGCTACGAAGCCATTATGACCCGCGATTATCCGGTTATTTTCGGAACCTTATACATTTTTGCGCTTTTAGGCCTGCTGCTGAAATTACTCAGCGACATCACTTATTCCTTAGTTGACCCGCGCATCAATTTTTCCAGCGCCGGCAATCTCTGAACCTATCTGAGATTTCATAAAGCCCAAAACCATTCCGCGGAGCAGCTTAAAATAGACAAAACACAATTATATAACGAAAGTTATAGCGGAATATGAAATTCGTTATATCTCACAATAACCTATTGTTATTCAACAATATTTTCAATGTTACACTTTTATTAAAATTAAAATTCCACCCTTTACATAATGACAAAAATTTGTTATATTTTGTCACATCAGCTAAAAAACATGCAGGAAGGTAAGAAAATGACATTTAATGACGACACTTATTCCTCAGTCGTAGCTAACAATTCTCATCATATTACCAAGCAAAAATTACTGAAAATCAGAGAAATCTATGAATTCTGCAAAAATGCCCAGCAAAATCTGCAAGTCCGGCATATTGTCAATGCCAAATTTGCTCAAATCGTCGAGGAGGCCGAAGAGCAGATTAAACTCTTTGCCGAAGGGAAGCTCAACATTGATAATGACGCATTGGATTTAATGAAAGAATATATTGAAGAATTCGGCCGCAACTATTATAAGCACGGCGGTCAGATGCGTTATGAATATTCTCCCGAAGCAACCAAGGCCAAAATTATGCTCGAGCAGCATCGTTATCAGACGACCCGCCGACAGGGCGCTGTTTCGGCAGAAATGTCTGAAACATTCAATTTGGATGCCATGTCCCGCGGCACTGCCGATGAATTTGTTCTTCCCGACAATGAAATTTTTGAATCAGACACGGCAGAGACAGCCGCAGCTCCTATGTCGGAGGAATATTCCATGAACATTCGGGAAACAAAATCCGGCGTAAAAGAGGTCTCCGACAATACGGCTCTCCGCATACAACGGGAAACAGAAAATCCGGCCGAGACGGTTTCGGTACCAATGACGGGCGAGACTGTCGCCGAACATCCGGTTGTCGATGAAACTGAGAAAATCACGAGTGAAGAAATTCACCTTCAAGTAAACAAACCGGCAGATGATTTCGTAAAGCCGGTTCAGCCTCAGGCACCGGTTCCTTCTCAACCTGAAACAGAACATAAGCTGGATAACGGAGCAGCTGTCGCCTCTCAGCCGCAGGCTAAAATCGATTCTTCGGTTCGGGCAGCAAAAAAACAGTCTGCCCCCAAGACAGGCACGAAGAAAAAATCAGGAATGTCGTTTTTCAGACAGGTTAAAGAATTCTGCGGAGACGCGGCCAAGGCTTTCCGCCGCAACATCAAACGCTACGGCGTGGCTGCAGCCACATTGTTCAGCACCACCGGGGCATACAACGGTTACCCGATGAACGACAATGCGTCATATAAAGCTGCTTTAAACAGTAAGCAGATTTCTCTGCCGGACATAACGACCGACCAGTCTGCCGGTTTAACGGCTTCATTCACACAGGCCGCAGAAGAGAACAAAAGTTATCCTGATTATGAACTGACCGATTTCGGCTTTATCAACCCTTTGCTGGAGCAAACGCTCATTAATGCCATGACACAACAGGATTCTCCGGCGGCGGAAGAAAATGTCGTTACCCTTGCCGACCTGTCTTATACCGATATTGAATTCACTGCCGAAGATCTGGCGGCGATGGTTCCCAGCCCAACAGCCATAAAGCTGGCTGAGAATGCCGAAGACGTCGCGGCCCGGATGAACTGTGAAGGCTATTGCTTCCGCGGCGCCAAAAAAGCTTTCCGCGAAACCGGATTGGGCGAAATGTACGGCCGAAGCGCTTATATGGCCAAGCGGCAACTTGACGCCAATCCGCATTTTGTCCGCATCAAAAGCCATGTCAGCAATAACACCGTGGTTCCCGATGGTGGGGTCGGCGTTTATGGACGCAGCGCCTCGCATCCGCACGGACACATCGGCATCTTCAGCGGCAACAAAGACTGTTCCAGCAAGATCCGTCGGCCGATGACCTCAACCGGCAGCTACAGCAGTTTTGACCTTTATCTGCCGGCAGATACCAGAGTTCCGGCCAGCGTTTTGAAAAAGATAAATCAGATTCAGGTGCTGGAAAAACATTATGGCGCCAAACCGCAACCCAAGCTGATTTCTCCGTTTTTGCTGGCAATTCAGAACCTTAACAGCAACAGTTAAGACCGAGCCCTCCTCCCCGGAGGGCTTTTTTATTGTGTGGCCGCTTCCGTTTCAGGCAGAGAAAGGCCGCTTTTCAGAATATTTTCCCGGGAGAGGCGGATAATCTCCTCCTGCAAAGCGGATACCGCGGGCTCATTCAGTTCATTGACTTCCGGATGCGGCGTCAATGCGTTACGATAATACCAGTCGCCGCAATCACATTTTCCCCAGTAGCGGACATCGCCGTCATGATAAAGATTGCTTTGCAGGGTTGCTTCCAGTTTGTCCAGCAATTTAACCAGACGGCTTTCCGGTGTTACTCCCGCTTCATATTCGCTAAACAAAGCAAAAAACTGCTGATTTAACGGAGCCGGCAATACGGCACGGATAGCGGCGGCAGCTTCGGCTTCTTTTTCTTTTTTGTGCACTCTCAATTCCGGATAGCGAATCTGCGATGACAAAGAAACATCCCCGGCCAGCGCTTCCGGCAAATCATGAATTAAAGCCAGCCGCAGCAGTTCTCCGCAAGCAAACCGATTTTGCAGATAAGGGGTAAGAACCAACAGCAGGAAACACAGTTTAACAACATGGTCGGCATCGCTTTCCGGCGTTCCGTCGGATAACAGGTTATCCCGGTTAACCAGGGCCAGCTTTTCAACAATATCCATAAAGTCGGACAAAGCATCGGTTAACGGCAGACGCTGATAATTTAATTCTGACGGAATAACATTCGTTTTAACACAGCTTTTAATCATGGCCATACGGCAAATATTCAGACACTGGGCTTCCAGATGATCCAGCAGCGGTTCTTTAAGTTTGGCAAGCCACGGTTTTTCCGGGGTTTCGCCGCTCATCACGCAACGATAATACCAGTCGCCGTTCGCCCCCTCTCCCCAATAGCGGACATCGCCATAACGGCAGGCCTGAAAATCAGCCTCCAGTTTATCCAGAACATAAACAATCTGTGCTTCGCGGCTGCTTTTGTTTTCATATTCCATAAACAAGTCATAAATCCGGCTGCCGGCAGCGGCGGGCAGCATTCGGCGATAACGTTTTACGGCGGCGGTTTCGGCTTCTTTCTTCTGTTTTTTCAGTTGAGAATCCCCCTGTTGGGCAGCCAGAGGAACATCACCGCATTCGGCTTCAACCAAATCATGAACCAGAGCCAGCTCCAGCATTCTGGTCAAATCGACTTTTGTTTGCAGATAAGGAAAGACCGACATTGCCAGATAAGCCGTTTTCAAAATATGCGCGGTATCATTCTCCGGTCGGCCGTCGGATAATTTTACATCGCGTCTTACCAGACACAATTTTTCAACAATGCGATAGAAGTCGATTATTTTACGGATGTCAGAAGGCGTCATGCTTTTTCTCCCGCAAAAAAACCGCCCACAAGGAGCGGTTTTCAGTTTAAGCGTTTTTACCGATTTTGGTCTTGCCGCCGAGATAAGGCCGCAGCTTGACCGGAATATTAACCGTACCGTCCGTATTCTGGTGATTTTCAATAAACGGAACCAGAGCGCGGGGCGTTGCGATGCCGGTATTGTTCAATGTATGAACATATTTAACCTTGCCGTCGGCATTGTCGCGATAGCGCAAATTCGTCCGGCGGGCCTGCCAATCAGTGATGTTGGAGCAGGAATGGGTTTCACGATAACAGTTCTGCGAAGGAACCCAGGCCTCCAGGTCATACTGACGATATTTCGGCGCACCCATATCACCGGTGCAGATATCAAGAACCTGATAAGGAAGCTCCAAATCCTGCAAAACTTCTTCGGAGATCGCCAGAAGCTTTTTATGCCACTTGTCACTTTCGTTGACGTCATTTTTGCAGATGACAAACTGTTCGGTTTTCATAAACTGGTGAACCCGCACCAAACCGCGGGTGTCTTTTCCGGCGGCTCCGGCTTCACGACGGAAACAGGGAGAAAATCCGGCATAGAGAATCGGCAGTTCGTTCTCGCTGAGAATTTCATCGGCACGCAGGGAATTCAGAATCAATTCGGCTGTTCCCGAAAGATATAAATCATCGGCAGGCATATAATAAATCTCGTCGCGGGAAAAAGGCAGATAGCCCTGGCCGTACAAAGGCCGTTCTTTGGAGATGGAAGGTACGGTAATGACCGTAAAGCCGTGAGAACGCAGTTTGTCGAGTACCATCATGTGAATGGCCAGTTCCAACTGTGCCAAATCATTTTTAATTGCATAAGTGCGAGAACCGGAAACTTTGGCAATGCGCTCCATTTCGCTCCAGTCGTTTAACTCCATCAGCTCAATATGGTCGCGGGGGGTAAAGTCAAACTTGGTCGGCTCGCCCACCTTGCGCAGAACAACGTTGGCGCTTTCATCAGGTCCGACCGGGCAGTCCGGACTGGGATAGTTCGGCATACGCAGCATCTGCTCGTCAAACCGGGCCTGAATTTCACCCAGTTCTTCCTGCTGCTTTTTAAGTTCGTCACCGAGTTCACGGCTTTTAGCTATAATTGCGGGACGCTCTTCCGCCGAGGCTGACTTAATGGAGTTGCTCAGCCGGTTTTTCTCTTCCGCCAGAGCCTGTGACGAGGTTTTGAGTTTGTTCATTTCCAGATAGGTTGATATTAAATTATCGACGTTTTCGGAAGGGAATCCTTTTTTAGCCAGGCTTTCTTTGACTTGATTCTGATTATCGATAATATATTTAATATCCAACATGTGTATTCGTCCTATTTCATTTTATTATTAGTCAACGTTTGTAAAGAATAGCTATTTTTGAAATAAAAACAACAGAAAAGTAATGCTTCGCGCACAAAAAACGTTTAGCGAATCGGCTAAACGTTTTTACGGTTTCTTTCGGGAAAGCCCCGGAAATTTAATTTTCAGAGACGGTTCCGGTTTCTTCAAAAACCAGTTCTTTGCCGTCTGCGCCGCTCAGGGTCAGCTTTTCTCCGTCCAACTTAAAATGCTTGACCGTCGGCAAAAACTGCAGATATTCCTGCTCTGCGGTCATCAGCTCTTGCGGACCGGCCATCATGGTTGCTCCGGCAGGGCCGAAAGTTATTTTATCGCCGTCCAGCGTATAAGAACCGAAATAATTGTTAATTGCCGATTTTCCGAAAAAACGGTTTTCCTTTCCGTCGAAGCCGAGCGTAATTTCCGCATTTGCCGGAGCATTCTGCAGTTTATATTCCTTACCGACGAAACTGTCCGGAGTTTCGGCCGTGCAGGCGGCAAACAACAAAGTGCCCAAAATCAGGCTAAACAGTTTAGACATGAAAAATCTCCTTTAATAAATAACGTGCTTTTTTAAGATATACCCATATTCATAAAATACCAGCCTTAATTATTCTTTAATCGACAGCTTTAAAACGCAGCGTCTGACCGTAAATGTTTTCCAAAACCAGTTCATCCTGCGTCAGATACATTATTTTTTCGCCATAGAGGAAATCAAAATAGGCGCGTTCCGGTTTCAGCATACGCTCCGGACGTCTGAGCCGGGTGGCATTGACCGTGTCAAAAAAAATCCGCCGGGTTTCTTCTTTTTCTTCCAGCCGATAGTCTCCGTAATATTGATTAAAATAAGTGCCCCAATACTGCCCGCTTTCCTCGTCAAAGTTAAGCGTAACCGGATAACGGTGCGGACCGGTTACCAGCAGATAGGAGCTGCGCAGTTCCGGCTTTTCTCCGGCGCAGGCGCTTAAAAAAAGGCAGAACACTGCCACAAGCCACAGTCTATGCATTGACATATCCTCTTTACCAAACCGGAATTATCATAAAAGATTTTTGCAAAATAACCAAGCATAAAAAACACCCGGCACAAACCGGGTGTTTCCGTGATTAATTGTTCAGCCAGTCATAAGTTATCAGTGCCGCAAAGGTTTATTCCTTCCGGCTTAATATATATAGCGGCGGTTAGGAAGAATTGAAGAGCCGCCGGGACAGAAAAAACTTCCGTAAAAAAAAATAATTAACATTAATCATAAAATTATACTTGATTTTTTTTTGAAGGGCGTGTATGTTTCCTTTCGTTGCCGCCGCTGTAGCTCAGTGGTAGAGCACGTCATTGGTAATGACGGGGTCGCAAGTCCGATTCTTGCCAGCGGCACCATTTATTGAAATGCACCTTTCGAGGTGCTTTTTTGTTATGTAAACCAAGCCCCCAGCCAAGTCCGATTTTGGTGGTTTTGGAAAAAGCATTTTTAAATGAATTATCGGACTGTTATGGGATATTTATTTTATAAACATTGTCGCCAAAATGAACATAAATAACTGATGGATTTTCTCGGCTATCCAAACTTATTTCTAAATCTTGTTCATAACAATTCTTACCCTTGCAAGACGTATAAAACTTATACCCTTTAGTATACTCAAAAAGATATTCATCATATTCATCCTTTCCTTTTTCTACATATTTAGGAATGCTAACAATGATAAGATAATTATCATTTACTAAAGGAATATATTCCAAACCGACTGCCCAAAATTCACCTATTCCATTAGTTCTTGATAAGATAACGTCTTTTTTTCTGGTTATTTTACTTTCAGTGTATTGCTTGATATTACCTTCGTAATTTCTGCCTTTATAGTACTGTTTACCATTATCTGGAATATAAACAACCATCTCTTTTTCATTATCAGAAGTTGCAAAAAACTTATAATTTCCAGAAGAATCTGTTATTATTCGACTATTTTGATAAATATCATATCTCTTTACTCCATCTATAGCAGTATACTCAGAGGAAACCTTGCATTTATCAATAGTATGACATTGTTTAATACTGTTAAATTCATTAACCCGTTCTACGGTAATATCAATAAAATTTTTATTATAAATAATGTGCCGTGTCGCCCGATACTCATTTTTAAAACGAAGAATCAAATTTTTCCACTTTGTACCAAAACTACTATTTTTCTTCGTAATGACACTATCAACACATTCTTTTGTTTTTAAAATATCATCTTCTACACAGCAGTTAAACGGTTGCGTAACCTGCTTGGGAGCTTTTTCTAAAACCGTTATATCCATTCGTTTCAAAAAATATGGCACACCAGCAGCTAAACATAAGTAGATAAATGAAATAATTATTCCAATTGATTGTTTTTTATTTTTTCTACTTTTCTCTTTATTTTTCCCCTTAAAAATAATATAGGTTAGCAAAATCAAATTTGAAACAAATGCATATTTGCTGGGATAAAACATTAGCGCCATCATAAAGATTATAGGCTGCCATCCGTTTTCCGTATTCATCCATATATATATGGTCATTCCAGTCGCAAACAGAAACAAATAAACATAAATTAAAATGATATTTAATTTTGTATTTATAAATTTACCAGACAAATACAAATAAGGTATATAAACACAAAATGCCGACAACATACTGTATGCAAAAGGTAAAATACTATATTCGCGCCCAAATAAAATACCTGCTATCCCCATCAGCGGAACACCTGCAATAATCGGAAATACTATTATAGCTGAAAAAAGATACACTAATAATAACCTTGCCGGTAGGGTTAGCTTATTTTCGAATAAAAATTTTTTTAACATTTTAAAATACCATATAATTATTACCTTACCTATTCCGTAGGCTAAATTATTTTTATTAAAATTCTATTAGTGTCGCCATTTTCCTAGTTAATTTCTTAAAATCCTCATAATAATTAGTCCGATAATTGCACAGTATCATGCACCATAAAAAAAAGCCTCCTTGGGGAGGCTTGTTATTAAATACTGGAAGCTTTGATTGCTCTTTGTGTTAATTCATTTCCTTGATTTAATGCTCTTGATATTAGACATTCGTCAACTTTACACCAATAACTTTCTGTAAAATCATCATTTTGACTTTTTGGTGTTAGCTCTGTTTTTTCCTTCTTTATTGGAAGATGAGAGTTCATCTCCTCCTCTGCAAACATCAACATTTTTTTCCTCCTTTTCAAGGGAATTGCGTATACTTTCTAAATCTAAGCAAAACACCTCTGATGGATTTTCAAAATTCTTTTGAAATGCCTTAAATAAATAATAATCCATTTCTGTCATATTTTCAACGTTTTTGAATAATTCTTTCGCTTGTTGCATATCAATAACAAAACCATGAGACGGATAATCACTTATTAATTTATTTAACGTATCTTGTTTCATATTATTATTTTGAGATATGGAATTTAGCTTTTCTCCATATGAAGATGCTATTTTCATAGCTCTATTTTTTTCTCCAAGCTCTAAAGGATCAATTTTTGAAGCTATAGATGAATATATCCCCACAGCCAAATCTTTTGCTATTTTCGCTGCTGTTTCCGTCGGAATAGATCCGCCACCTTTCATTAAAAATTCAATAAACATATTATGAAAACATTCACGAGCAGACATATTTATTACTTGTATAGCTTGAAAAACATCTAATCCAGAATTATATCCTAATAAATTATCTTTTCGTCTCATTTGTACATCTAAAGGACCTAATTCTCCATATTCATGAAATCTTAGAGTATCTGCCCCAAGGGCAACTAATGTTCCTGCACTTTTACAGTATCCGGGAATTATTATATTAATTTTTTTATAATATCTTCGTAATATTGCAATTAGCCTATATGCCCAATCTGGATCTCCACCAAATGTAGCAATAAATAGACTAGCTTCCTCTCTTTTATTTTGATGAGAGCAAATTAATTCTCTGAGTATATGTATGTTTCGATCAATAGGGCCTGAATATATATAAACATCTTGTTTTGTGCTTTCATAGTACTCTAATATTCTTTTATAGAGTTCTTTTAAATTATCCATAGTCACCTCACTTAGTATGATAAATATATTATATAATAATATAAATGTATAGTACTTAAGTATTTTATTATTATAAATAGAATAGATAATTATTATGCTACATTTTTAGGTAAACTTCATGATTTGATATTTGTGCCAAGTGACTTTTTTGTGCTCTGAAGAAATTCAGGGCATTTTTATTTTAAACAGCAAAGGAGAAGATATATGAATTTAATACAATATATAAGCCAAGCAGACCCTGAAGATAAAATTGTTTCAAAGAAAAACAGCCCATGGAATAATGCTAAGAATTGGTACAATGAATATGGCAAAGTAAATAAGCTTGCAGATAATAAAGTAACGGATGAGAATAAACATCAGTATATGAGCTGTCTCGCCGGGAAAGGCGGAAAACTGGAGGCAACCGGAGGTTGGACAGCAGGTTTGCTAAAAGAAGCCTATGACTTAACTAAAAAGTCTGTAAGTTCTGAGACCAGAAAGCGTTATGGCGGAATTGGCAATATTTTCAAAGACAGCGCAAAAGATATCGTCAATAACTGGAAGGGATTACATTATGGCTTAGAAAACAGAGGCAAATGTATCAATTGGTTAGAAAGAAAACTTCCATAATTGACGATTTTATAAATATGTGAGAATATCTCAACAGATGAACAAACCTTGAGATATTCTCACATGAAAGCTAAATTTAAATCGCTGGTTTTTTGGGCTATTTTCTTTTCCCTCCTCACATGTTTGATGTTTTTTTGGGGTTTTTTTTTAATAAATATTGAGAGCCTTTATTATTTTATGGGAAGAGCGGTTGAAATTTTGGGCTACCTATTTATTACCATATATGTCATTTTCTCAGTTCTTATTTTCACGAATAAATTTCCCAAAAAAATAAAGCAATTTGAAAAATTTAGATATTTGGCGGCAATGTTTATTCTGCTTCTCGCCGAAATTACAGTTATCGGTACAGCATTGCCAGATTTAGATTGAAGTTTATTGCAACCTCTTTCATTTTCCTTGTTAATTTCTTAAATTCTTCATACTCATCAGTCTGACAACCGCGCTGCAGGCGGTACCTTTTTTTAATATTTGACACAAGCTTAAATTGCAGATATTTTTATGCTGTCAGAATTAAACTTTATTACAGGAAAAGCCGATGAAAAGACTAAATATTTTAATGTGTTTCCTTGTTTTGACCGGGTGCGCCAGCATTATCAGAGACAATACGCAAATTGTTCCGATTCAGGCCAATGTTGAAAATGCCAAAATTGAAGTGACAAATTCTTCCGGTGCCGTTGTTTACAGCGGACAAACACCAACTACCGTTTATTTAAAATCGTCCAAATCCGGTTATTTCAACCCGGAAAAATATATTATTAAAGCCTCCAAAGACGGATATGCCACCGGTTTTACCACCATTGACTATCACGTCAGCAACTGGTACTGGTTCGGCAATATTCTTTTCGGCGGATTAATCGGCTGGTTTATCGTCGATCCGATTACCGGGGATATGTACTATCTTGATGAAGTAGCAACCGTTAATCTGACTCCCCTGCCGAAAGAGTAAAACGCCTTAACCGTGATTTCCGGCAAGACTCACCTTTTCTTAACTTCTCGGGATTAAAATGAGGGCATTATCAACTAACGGGGTTTTGAGATGACCGAGACCAAAGAAAAGAAGAACACCGCGCACGGGCCGCGCAGCCAAGAGCGGTTTAACCGCGAGGCAAAGGCTTTGCAAAAGAATCTGCAAAAACGCAAGAAACAGCAGGAAGCCAGAGAAAAGCTCAAAGAAGCAGAAGACAACCAGCGGGAGAACCAACATGGACAAGATTAAAATAATCGGCGGCAACCGCCTGAACGGACAAATTTATATCAGCGGTGCCAAAAATGCGGCTTTGCCTTTGATTTGCGCCAGCCTGCTGACGGATGAGACCGTAACGCTGACGAACATGCCGATGTTATCCGACATTCGTTCAATGAATGCCCTGCTGGAACAGATGGGAACACAAATTGACAGTTTTGACGATTTTGTTGACGGACATGCAACCAAGACTTATTCTTACCGGACGCAAAAGTTCTCCAGTTTGATTGCCCCTTACGATTATGTACGCAAGATGCGCGCCTCTTATTATGTTTTGGGGCCGGTTTTGGCACGGGAAGGACATGTTGAGCTTTCGCTGCCCGGCGGCTGTGCCATCGGCGCCCGTCCGATGGACATTCACTTGTCATCGCTGGAACAGATGGGAGCCACAATCGAAATCAAAAACGGCTATGTTCATGCCGACATCAAGGGGCGTCTCAAAGGGGCACACATCACTTTTCACACCGCTTCCGTCGGCGCAACCTGCAATATCTTGATGGCGGCAACGCTGGCCGAAGGCGAAACGGTGATCGAAAATGCGGCCAAAGAACCGGAAATCGGCGATTTGATTGACCTTTTAACCGCTATGGGGGCCAAAATCGAGGGCCGTGACAGTTCAAAGCTGACCATTCAGGGCGTGGACAAGCTGCACGGTGCGCAGCATAAAGTTATCGCCGACCGGATTGAAGCCGGTTCCTATGCCATTGCCGCGGCAATTACCAACGGACGGCTGGAACTCATCAATGCTCAGGCATCTACGCTGCGGACTCCGATTGAAATTCTGCGGGCGATGGGGGTCAGCGTGGAAGAAGGCAAAGACAGCCTGTTGATTGACGCCAAAGGCAAAACGCTGACGGGACAAGATATTATGACCGACTACTATCCCGGTTTTCCGACTGATTTGCAGGCGCAGTTTATGGCTTTGATGACGGTTTCGGAAGGCGCCTCGCTGGTAACGGAAAATATTTGGGAAAACCGTTTTATGCACGTGCCCGAGCTGATGCGCATGGGAGCCAACATTAACGTACACGGGCATGCCTCAGCCATTGTACGCGGGGTTAAGCGTCTGTCGGGCGCACCGGTTATGGCAACGGATTTGCGCGCTTCTTTCGCACTGGTGCTGGCCGGTTTGGCAGCTGAAGGCGAAACTGTCGTAAACCGGGTTTATCATTTGGATCGCGGCTATGAAAAATTAGACGAGAAGCTGCGTGCCGTCGGTGCCGATATTGAGCGGATTAAAGAAGCTGACTAAGACAGATTTTAATTGCAATTTAACTTTTAACCTTTAGAATGGTTTCCGCAGTTCAGAGATGAACTGCGGAGCTTAGAAACTCCTAGAAGAAAAGAACGACTCCTTTCGAGGGGAGCCGGGGAAATAAGGCTATGCACGAATAACCTGGGCTGTTCTTCTACAGTTTCTAACTCCCCCACCTTTAGTTTCAAAGGTGGGTTTTGTTTTAACCAAATTATCTTTG
>ERZ832522.112-NODE-112-length-102111-cov-11.526593_pt1 | contig 102111 bp, 95 predicted proteins | sample MGYA00519951_ERZ832522 | MGnify/ENA primary metagenome ERZ832522 (study PRJEB31850, sample SAMEA3708728) | human gut metagenome | biome: human gut; feature: human-associated habitat; material: faeces | place: China | collected 2014 ... | reverse complement strand
CCGAAGGACGGAGGGGTTGAAAAAACAGCGACAACAGCAAACCGGGCATCAACCTCTCCCTTGCCGTATCCCGTAGCATTGCGGGGTGTAGCGAAGCAATAGGGGAGAAACCGAAGAAACAACCGTTTCTGAGGAGAGGGGTTGGAATATACAAGGACAATCCCCACGAATTATCGACTGAGCCATCATCATACAGTTCGCAAAAAGATTTTTTTCGTCTTTCTTCTAAGGAATGGATTACTCTCAAAGCAGAAATTATCCACACCGAAAATAAAACGAATAATCCCCTTGTCTTTATCCGGCATTATCACCTTCGGATTCCGACAAGAGGATTATCTCAATCGATAAGATTCTTAAAGACCTAATCTTATGGTTAGGTTACATCATCTACAAACCTGTTTATTTCATTTCCCCATTTCATTTACAGGTACATAAAAAGTAGTGGTCGTAGGTGTGTAAATACCCCATGTAAGAATGTTCAGAAAACCATCTAAGAAAGTCCAACTGTTTTTAATTACATAATTTTCGGCATCCCCCACATACTCTTTGGCTTCCATCTTCGTGTTACCGACAGGAATCAAGCCATACAACAGATGATGGTTCATCACCGAATTTACTTTCACGACAGGATCGTTTTTCTGTACATTTCCCACACAGACTCTCGCATTATAACAGGAGGATAACAACAATGACAATAATGCACACGCAAATAATCTTTTCATGATAATGAACAATTTTTGCCTTCCTGTTCCCCTTCGGAATGGCGTTTTTAAAATAGAAAAGCGTGGGAACCTGTCAATTTATCAACCTTGAGGTACGACCAAGTAACCACGCAGAAATAAACAGCTAACCCACGCATGCTGTATGACAACATTGCCTGAGCAATGAATGCGCACACGCCTGCATGAACGTTTGTGCCGTTTATCCTTCTGCTAAAAATTGGTCGTTTTCAAGGTTAGGATAAAACGAAACGCTTCAATAAAATATGTATGTTGTAGCTACAACAGTTACAAATATAAACACTATTTTAGGAATATCAGTATAGATCCCTCTACATTTTAAATTTTTCCCGATTCGTTGCTATCGCGGGAAAATATCCAAACCTCCTCTTTTGTGTTTTACAACACAAGGTATGGGGCGTTTAGGTAGTACTTTTCATTTCAAAATAAGGCTCCCCTTGATTTGCCAGCAATGGGCAGTGGAGGTCCTTCCCGACTTATGGGAGAAAGAGAGGGAAAAAGAAATCAGAATAGGGCAGAGATGAAGACAACCACGAAATAACCGCAGAGCGATACCTTTAAAATTACTCCCAAGAGAAATCCTACAAAAGCGCCCAGCCCGGCTTTGAGAGCTTCGTGTGTGAGTTTGCCACCCAACAGTTCGCCAATGACAGCTCCCACGAGAGGACCGAAAATAATGCCCCATGGAGGGAAGAGGAATATGCCGATGACGGTTCCCGCTATACAGCCCCGGTTCCCCCATTTGCTACCTCCGCTGTATTTCGTGCCGATGAGAGGTGTGAGGTAATCGAGCACCTGTACAATAATGACCAATATGGCCCAGACGATGAGCTGTGTCGCAGTAAACTGCACCTTGTCGGTGAGATGTAGAAGTATCATGCCCACATAAGAGAGCGGAGGACCCGGAAGTGCCGGAAGAAAGCAACCCGCTAACCCGACGAGCAAGCATATCGCTCCTACAATAATCCATATAATATCCATATCATATCTATATTTTGCACGTTGTGCATGCAGAGTAAAAAGCGAGTCGGATAAAACCAACCTCATTTTTTCGTGCCCAGCCCGACTTATTCTCGCATATTGCAAAGATAGTGAAAGGTAAGTGCAGAGGCAAACGGAAATTGCATTTTCGATTTGCTTCCTATATTCGTAGTGACAAAGATAATATGAACGAACACAGAAACAAATAAATTTGGTTATCTCCCTGCCTTGCACTATTTTTGTCTCATAAAACAAAAATCAATACAATGAAACTTAAAATTTATTTATCACTATTATTGTTTTCCTTTTTAAGCGGAATGGTGTCGCAGGGTGCAGAACACCCGAAACGAGAATTTCGCGGCGCATGGATTCACACGGTAGGTCAGAGTCGCTACATGGAAATGAATCGGGATGCGATGCAAGACTATTTCGACCAAATGTTGGATAGTTTGCAGCATATCGGTATCAATGCAGTTATTTTCCAAGTGCGCCCGACGGCCGATGCCTTTTATCGTTCGGAGCTTGAACCGTGGAGCAAGTATCTGACCGGGAAGCAAGGCGTGGCTCCCGAACCGTTGTGGGACCCGTTGCAATATATGATCGAGCAATGTCATGCCCGCAACATGGAGTTGCATGCGTGGCTCAACCCTTATCGGGTGGGAACTAATGCCGATGAGCCACTCGCCGCATCGCACATCTATCATAAACACCCCGAATGGTTCGTTCGGTATGGCCGACAGCTCTATTTCGATCCGGGGTTACCGGAGTGCCGCCGGTTCATCGGCCGGGTAGTCGACGATATTGTGTCGCGATACGATGTAGATGCCATTCACATGGACGACTATTTTTATCCTTATCCGATAGCAGGCAGCGAGTTCCCCGATGAAAACAGTTATGCCCGGTACGGTAACGGTATGGATCGTGGCGATTGGCGTCGGGAGAATGTCAATGCATTGATTAAAGAACTGCACGAGATTATCAAATCGCGTAAACCGTGGGTGCGATTCGGTATCAGCCCGTTCGGTATTTACCGGAATCAAAAGAGCGACCCGGACGGCAGTGCGACGAACGGGTTGCAAAACTACGACCAGCTCTATGCCGATGTGTTATTGTGGACTCGCAACGGTTGGGTCGATTACATGTTACCGCAACTTTATTGGGAGATAGGTCATCAGGCCGCATGTGTCGAGACACTGATTTATTGGTGGAACAATCATGCCAACGGACGTCATCTCTACATCGGTCAAGACGTAGCACGTACGATGAATGCTACCGACGTGAATCCCATATACACGCAACTGAACCATAAAATGCAGTTGAGCCGTTATCTCGACCACGTAGGTGGGAACTGTTTCTGGCCGGGCTATTCCTTGTTGGAAAATTATAAAGGCATAGCCGATGACTTGAAGGGATATTACCATGCGGTTCCCTCCCTTATCCCGGCCTATACGTTTATCGACAGCAAGGCTCCCGACGAGGTGAAGGGTTTGAAGGCAAAATGGACTCCCGAGGGATACGAATTGCAGTGGAAAAGAAAGAAAACCGACGATGAGATGCAGAAGCAAATTTATTTCTGTGTCTATCGTTTTGCACCCAGCGAAGACATTTGTTTATGTGATGCATCACATCTCGTAGCCGTTACGCGGGACACGAAATTTTTGCTCCCTTATAAACACGGAACCCGCCAATATGTATATGTGGTGACCGCGGTAGACCGTATGCACAACGAAAGTAAGGGTAAGATAAAGAAAGTGAAGTTGTAAACCGGCATCTTCACCGCCCGATAAAAGCGGAAAGAAGTACATGGAAAAGTCGAGCTATATTTAACCTCCTCTGTTTTTACTCCTTCGGTGCTTTGTGTGTATTCTTTCCCTTTTCTCTCCCCTGTACACTCTTAACCTCCTCCCTTGCCGTGTCCCGTAGCATTGCGGGGTGTGGCGTCAGCCATATAGGAAAGGTGTCCGTAGGACGGAGGGGTTAGAAAATACCGGCAACAACAAAAATAACAGGGAGCAGCAACCTCTCCCTCTGTGTCGCGCAGCGATATAGGGGGAGTGCCCGCAGGGCGAGGGGGTTAAATTCCCTGTAAAAAAAATCTCAAAATCTAAGAAGCTGTTTTAAATTTATTCCAAGACAGATTGAGACCTATGTTGAAGCTGATTGGAGTCCGAGATAGGCAGTCAATAGCGGGCTTATTGACAAAAATCAAGGGGTTCAAGATGCGAGACAGGGGCTCAATATGGCCGGAACATACCTGCTTGCAATGATAATATTATTTTTCAATAAATTTAAAACAGCTTCTTATATCGTTATCCGGCAATACCCAGTAGCGACTCAATAGAGATTAAACCTCCTCCCTGCCGTGTCCCGTAGCCTTACGGGGTGCTTTACCATGCAATTATAGGGGAGGAAGTTGAATAACTTGTTACATAAAAGTTCGCCGAACTGTAACAAAAGTATGAAATGTGTCACACTCCTCCTCTGTGTGACGTTAGCCATATAGGAGAGGTGTCCGAAGGACGGAGGGGTTAGAAAAGACAGGCAGGAGGGATAGGGGAGGAGAAGGTTGAATAGCTTGTTACATAAAAAAAGAGGCTCGCACACGGCAAGCCCCTTTTTCGATTATGTGAAAGACTGAATTTTAATCTTCCTGTTCAACACCCCATTGTTGTTTTGCCAAACGACGATAGTTATTGTAACGCCACTTAGCATTGTCCTCGGCAGCTTTGAACAGTTCCGCAGCCTCCGAAGGATATTGTTTCATGACAGAAGCGAAACGAACCTCTCCTTTCAAGAAGTCTTGGAATTTTTCCCACTGCGGTTCCTTGCTGTCCAATGTGAACGGATTCTTGCCTTCGGCTTCCAACTCGGGATTGTAACGCCACAAATGCCAATATCCGCATGCTACGGCAGCAGCTTCCTCGGCCTGAGCCTTACCCATACCGGCTTTCAAACCGTGGTTGATACAAGGCGCATAAGCAATGATGATAGAAGGACCATCATAGGCTTCTGCCTCACGAATAGCTTTCAAGGTCTGAGCTTGATCGGCTCCCATAGCCACCTGTGCACAATATACATATCCATAGGTCGAAGCGATAAGACCGAGGTCTTTCTTACGAACCCGTTTACCCGCTGCGGCAAACTTAGCGATAGCTCCCACCGGAGTAGCTTTCGAAGCCTGACCACCGGTATTCGAATATACTTCGGTATCCAAAACGAGGATATTCACATTTTTGCCCGATGCCAAAACATGGTCGAGACCACCGAAGCCGATATCGTACGAAGCACCGTCACCACCGATAATCCACTGTGATTTTTTGATAAGATACTGACTCAATGAAGCTATCTCTTTACATATTTCACACTTATCGGCATTAGCTTTCACGATAGGTGTAATTTGAGCTTCGAGCTCGATAGAACGTTCGGTATTGTCTTTATCGGCAATCCATGCAGCGAACAGTTCTTTGGTCTCTGCCGGACAGCTATCGCCCTCGATGGCTCGATTCATCAATTTCACCAAACGCTCGCGCATTTTTTCAACGGCCAACGTCATACCCAAACCGAACTCACAGAAATCTTCGAACAACGAATTGGCCCAAGCGACACCCTTACCTTTATCGTTCGTTGTGTAAGGAGTAGAAGGTATCGAACCCGAATAGATCGAAGAACAGCCCGTAGCGTTAGCTACCATTTCACGGTCGCCGAAAAGCTGAGAAATCAATTTTACATAGGGAGTTTCACCGCAACCCGAACATGCACCCGAGAACTCGAACAACGGAGTAGCGAACTGCGAATTTTTCACGTTCGATTTAATATCTACCAAGTGTTGTTTGCTCTTCACACTCTCGGCACAATAATCCCAACGGGGAGCCTCGCCCAACTGGCTTTCCAAATCGGACATAGACAGAGCCTTACCGTTCTTATTGCCCGGACAAACATCTACGCAATTGCCACAGCCCAAGCAGTCGAGAACATCTACCTGCATACGGAAGTGCATACCCTTCATGGCAGCAGGAGCTTTCATTTCGAGAGTCTCGCCAGCCTTGTAAGGAGAAGCGGCCAATTCGGCTTCATCAAGGACGAACGGACGGATAGAAGCATGAGGACAAACGTAAGCGCACTTGTTACATTGTATACAGTTTTCACTGTTCCAAACAGGGACGAAAGCAGAAACACCGCGTTTTTCATATTTAGCGGTTCCGGCAGGCCAAGTTCCGTCTTCGATTCCAGAGAATGCAGAAACAGGCAGGTCATCGCCGGCTTGTGCATTGATAACCTTCACAACATTTTCTACAAATTCGGGAGCTTTGCTTTCGGCTTTTTCGTCGTCGGGTAGATTTGCCCATGCAGCATCTACCGTCACCTTCTCATATTCACCTCCACGATCTACGGCAGCATAGTTCTTATTTACGACATCTTCGCCTTTTTTACCGTAGGACTTCACGATGAATTTCTTCATCTGCTCGATAGCCAAATCCACGGGAATCACCTCTGTTATGCGGAAAAACGCCGATTGAAGTATCGTATTCGTACGATTGCCCAAACCTATTTCCTGAGCAATCTTCGTAGCATTGATCGTATAGAACGAAATATTTTTCTGTGCCAATGTACGTTTCACGTTATTAGGCAAATGCTTAACCAGCTCTTCGGCAGTCCAAATCGTATTCAACAGGAACGTACCGTTCTGACGAATTCCGCGCAACACATCGTACATGTGCAAATAGGCTTGAACATGACAAGCCACGAAATTGGGCGTATTCACCAAATATGTAGAGCGAATAGGCGTATCGCCGAAACGCAAGTGAGAACAGGTGAAACCTCCCGATTTTTTCGAATCGTAGGAGAAATAGGCCTGACAATATTTATCGGTATTGTCACCGATAATCTTTACAGAGTTCTTGTTAGCACCTACCGTACCATCGGCTCCCAAACCATAAAATTTAGCTTCGAAGATACCTTCGCCGCCCAATGCCAATTCTTCTTTTGGAGGAAGAGACGTGAAAGTGACATCATCGACAATACCGATAGTAAAGTGGTTCTTGGGCTCAGGCAAAGACAAGTTTTCATATACCGACAAAATCTGTGTCGGAGTCGTATCTTTCGAAGCCAAACCATAACGACCGCCAACGATAAGCGGAGCATCGGCTTTACCATAAAATACATCTTTAACATCGAGATACAAAGGCTCGCCATTAGCGCCCGGTTCTTTGGTACGATCGAGCACAGCCACACGTTTAACCGTCTTAGGCAGGGCTGACAAGAAATGTTCTGCCGAGAAAGGACGATATAAATGAACAGCGACCAAACCTACTTTCTCGCCTTTTGCCATCAAATAGTCGATTGCCTCACGAGCAGCCTCGGTTACCGAACCCATCGCTATAATTACACGATCGGCATCCTCGGCTCCATAATAGTTGAACAAATGATAATCACGACCGGTAATCTTATTGATTTCCTGCATATAGTCTTCTACGATAGCAGGAACAGCTTCATAAAATTTATTGGAAGCCTCGCGATGTTGGAAGAAGGTATCGGGATTCTCGGCCATACCCCGCATAACCGGAGTCTCGGGATTCAATGCTCGTGCGCGGAACTCGGCCAAAGCCTTCTGATCGATAAGCGGAGCTAAATCCTCATTTTCAAGAACCTCTATTTTCTGTATTTCGTGCGATGTACGGAATCCATCGAAGAAATTTACAAAAGGCACTCTCGACCGAATCGTTGATAAATGAGCTACACCGGCCAAATCCATCACCTCTTGCACAGACCCTTCGGCCAACATGGCAAATCCCGTTTGCCGAGTCGACATCACATCTTGGTGATCACCGAAGATGGAAAGCGAATGAGATGCCAACGTACGTGCCGATACATGGAACACGCAAGGCAACAATTCTCCGGCAATCTTATACATGTTGGGAATCATCAACAGAAGTCCCTGAGACGCTGTATAAGTTGTCGTTAACGCACCTGCCTGCAAAGAACCATGAACTGCTCCGGCAGCTCCACCCTCAGATTGCATTTCTTGTACGAGGACGGTTTCCCCGAAAATATTCTTACGTCCGGCAGCAGCCCACTCATCTACATACTCAGCCATAGTAGATGACGGAGTGATGGGATAGATGGCTGCGACCTCAGAAAACATATACGAGATATGCGCTGCGGCCTGATTACCATCGCAAGTTAAAAATTTTTTCTGTTTACTCATCTTTTCTTGTTATTAAGTAATTAATATTGTTTTTTTCATCTCTAAATCAATACACAAACCCCAACAACCACAAAGGTATCAAGTTTTCACTACCTATTTTCAAATCGTCTACCGCATAATAAAAATGAGGGTTGATACGACTGCGGGGCACACTCCCTTGTATTCTGAACAAAAGTTCTCGGTTCACCAAAAACTGAGCGTTTTTACTACCCATATTCAAACGATGATCTTTGTGCAACGTATTATAAAAAAAGGTTTCGCGAATCGATTGAGGATCTGCCTGAACCGACCGATTGGAATATATAATATTCGTATTATGCATATACACCATAGCCGGTTTTTTAGGAAATTCCTCCCCTACCCGATAAAGCATATTAATAAGCCTCGCATCTTTCAAACTTTTAATATAATTCATAACCGTCGCTCTTGAAATTTGAATATCCTTGCTTAACTGACTCACGTTAGTGGGTGCCGGCGAATGAACCGACAACAAATACATTAAACGACGAACCTTCGGGAGATAGGACAATTCTATTTGCTTAATCAACAGAATATCCACCTCCATAATCATATTGATATTTTTAACCAGATTTTCCGAGAAATTCGATTTATCCAAAAAGAACGGATAATATCCATGATGCAAATACCCCGGAAAATAATCTAATGGATTTACTTGCGCACAAATTTCCTGAGCGATAGCCCTATGATTGGTTATAATATCGCTAAGTGAATATGAAGGGAAATGAGTCGAAGCCATCAAATTCAAATATTCCCGAAATGAAAACCCTCGCAGATTATAAGAATCGACCAATCCGGCCAATACCGGATTCTCCTCTTTTAATCGCATAACCGACGAACCGGAAAAAATTATTTTCAATTCGGGCAAATGATCATAACAATATTTCAATTCCTCCGACCAACCCGGATACTTAAATACCTGATCTATCAGTAATACCCGTCCCCCTTGTCCATAAAAACGTTCTGCAAAATCTCTCAGAGTATGCTCTGTAAAATATAAATTATTGAGATTTATATATAAGCACGACCGGTCTAAGCCGTAATTTTCTTTGGCATATTGCAGCAAAAATGTGGTTTTTCCTACCCCTCGGCTACCCTTTATACCTACCAAACGGCTGTTTTTGTCGATTTGATACATTAAGTCCCGTTTCACCGGAGACTCTACATGCTCGACGAGATACTTGTGTGTTCTATAAAACGATTCCACGGCTTCTCTCTTAAACAGGCCACAAAGATAATAAAACACCACTATTTTGGCAAGCCGACTTTGCAATTTATAATATGATAGTGTTTATTACTTTTTATTTTAACATTATTTCAAAGAAGTATCTTCCCCACTCATAAGCTCCTATAATAAACAAACACAATAATATTTCATCAGAAATACCCATATAACACAAGAGAGATTACCGAACCTCGATAATCTCTCTTAATTTATTTATTCGTTTAGTTATCACTTCGCAGGAGAAATCGTTGCTGCACGATCGAGAATATAAGAACCGAAACGATCGAGTTTCGCATCGCTGGTCTTTTGTTCCAACTGATCGGGGCTAACCCCATAAGATACTAAGGCATCATAGACTCTTTCGGCACGAGCTTTGCGCAACTTAGCATTGAAAGCTGCCGTACCTGTTTCGCTATCGGCATAACCGGTAATCACATACTTCGTATCCTTGTTAGCTTTAATAGCCTTTGCAACAGCTTTCAACACTACTCTGTCTTTCCCTTGCAGTTCCGAACTATTTATATTATAATAAACGGTAACCACAGGAGCTTGTTCCTCAACGATCTGTTCCGCCGGACGATTCTTACATTCGGCCAATTGTTGTTCGAGATCTGCTATTTTTCGATTGGCATCACGCAATTGAGCGACAAGAGCATCTCCTTCCGCATCGCTGTATTTACCCACAACCGGGGCTACAACAGGCACTACCGGAGCATTCCAACCACGGCCCTTGAACTTATAGGTTACACCCACCAAAGCAGAAAGAGTCTTAGCATGATTTCCTTCCCCGGCAACAGTCTCTTCAAACACATCGAAACGGAGATCCAAATTGATAGCCCAAGCATCGCTTAAACGGAAACGGTTTAACAAACCGCCTCTCATACCCATATTGACACAATCGGCAATATCTCCATCACCGGAAACTGCAACAGGAATTCCCATACCGACATATAAAATAGGAGAATAAACGCGCTCGCGATATCCACAGAACAAACTTGCCAAATCGCCCATCACATCAAGAGCCGGCGTTATTAAAGCATACGATTGTTTGTAATAAGTATTGTCGAGCATCTCGCCACTCATGCCATTACCCCATAAAGCAGCTCCTTTCATTCCATAATAATCAGCGCCCAAACGCAACCCGATAACAGGAGAAAACCATTTCTCGACATTAAGACCAAACACAGGAGCAATACGCTTACCAAAATCGGCATGGCTATCAAATCTCCCTAAACTAAAATCGACCCCGCCTTCAAGTGAAATCATCCAATTGTCTTTAAACTTATTCAAGACAATTTCTTTGGAAGGTTCTGTCTTAGCCTCCTCTTGGGAAGCCGCTGCAACCATTGCCGGCATTGCTGCAAAAACACCTGTAAGCAAAATTGCAGATACAGTCTTCTTCATACTACTATTATTTTTTTTAATTAATATATGTTTAACATTCGATCGACCAGCATATAAAAGATATGGAAATCAATCATTTTATAGACCCAATTGAATTTGGGGATAAAGATAATTGATTTATTTTAGTCGACAAACAAATTTTATTTAAATTTACAACAAAGTCGTTCTTCTATAAAAAAGAAAAACGACTTTGTCTAAATTTCTATAAATGCTTATTTCTCTACAAATTCGATAATTTCCCGAGCGATATTATCCGAGGTAAATCCCAATTTTTCATCAAGGACCTTATATGGCGCAGAATAACCGAAATGATCCAACCCATACACTTTGCCCTCACTGCCCACCAACGGGAACAGAGTCGAAGGCAAACCGGCCGTCAACCCAAACACCGGCAACCCGGGAGGTATTACCGCGTTTCTATACGATAAAGGCTGCTCCAAAAATAGACCTATCGAAAGAGCCGAGACAATCTGTACCCGCACTCCCTTATCATGCAATATATTTACAGCGCCGACTAAGGTAGAGACCTCCGACCCATTGGCTACCAACACAACATCGGGGGTCTCGTCTTTCATCAATATATAAGCGCCTTTCTCTGCTTGTAATGCATCGTTATAACGACTGCCCGAAGCCGACGGTAAATCGGGGACATCTTGACGGGAAAGAATCAATGCCGTCGGTGTATCCTTATTCTCCATAGCCAATTTCCAAGAAACAAGAGTTTCGGCGCTATCGGCCGGCCTCAGAACCAACACACTATTTTTGCCACTATGATTCTTCAACTGCTCCATCAACCGTATTTGAGCTTCCTGCTCTACCGGCTCGTGAGTAGGTCCATCTTCTCCCACCCTGAAAGCATCGTGCGTCCAAACATATTTCACGGGCAATTCCATCAAAGCCGCCATACGAACTGCCGGTTTCATATAGTCAGAAAAAACAAAGAATGTTCCACAAGCAGCCTGCATTCCTCCATGCAACAATATACCGTTCATAATCGCCGCCATAGTCAATTCAGCGACCCCAGCATGTAAAAATGCTCCGTGGAAATCACCCTTCGCAAAAGCTCCTGTCTTCTTCAAAAAAGCCTCTGTCTTATCCGAATTTGCCAAATCGGCCGAAGAAACGACCATATTTTTCACCCGTTCCGCCAAATAAGCCAAAACGTTTGCCGAAGCAGTCCGAGTAGCGACATTCGGTTTATACTCTATCGATGAGAAGTCAAGCGCAGGAAGTTTTCCGGCATAAAAATCGTGCAACTCTCTGGCCAATTCGGGGTTTTCTTTCTCCCACGCAGCTTGCGCCGATTTACGTTCTGCGACAATCGCTTTCAATTCCTCTGCTCGACGGGCATACAGACCGGCGGTTTCAGGGAATATCACAAACGGATTTTCCACATTTCCGCCTAAATTCTCAATGGTCTTTTCATAAGATGCGCCCGACTTACTCAAAGGCTGTCCATGCGTAGAATATTTTCCCTCGAATTTCTCTCCCGTAACCGTTACACACCCACGTCCCATAATGGTTTTCCCTATAATCAGAGTCGGACGCTCGGTTTCACGATTAGCCAACGCCAAAGCATCACGAATAGCTACCGGATCGGTTCCGTCTATTTCCACGACATTCCAATTCCACGACCTATACTTCGCAGCAGTATCTTCATCGGTTACCGCATCTGTATCAGTCGAAAGTTGTACGTCGTTACTATCATAGAACATAATCAAATTATGCAATCCCAAGAATCCGGCCAAACGACCTGCACCCTGAGAAATCTCCTCTTGAATACCTCCATCGGAAATAAACGCATAAATTTTATGACTACACCATTCGCCGAAACGAGCAGCCATAAAACGCTCGGCGATAGCAGCGCCGACAGCCATCGTATGTCCCTGACCCAAAGGTCCCGACGTATTCTCAATACCATGCATTACATCGACTTCGGGGTGGCCGGGAGTTATACTGCCCCATTGACGAAACGACTTCAAATCGTCCATCGTATAAAACCCCGACATAGCCAATACACTATAAAGCATCGGGGACATGTGCCCGGGATCTAAAAAGAAACGATCACGATTTATCCATTTCGGATCCGCCGGATCGTACACTAAAAACTCGGAATATAACACATTGATAAAATCAGCTCCCCCCATAGCACCTCCGGGGTGACCCGATTTGGCTTTTTCAACCATCGCCGCCGTCAATACTCTGATATTGTCGGCCGATTTGTTTAATAAGTTCGTATCGTTCATGGGAATTTTTTTACAAAAATAATACAATTCATGAGTATACAAACACAAAAACCGCCAAAAGTTCACAAAAAGACAAAGAGAGTGAAGAAGCATCTTCACTCTCTTTACTAAATCTTATCTATTAAATAAATAGTTACGCCTCATAATCGTCGGTCGGAATATCTGTATTAACATTCTTACTACCTATGGCAGCATAGAATAAAATATAAGCCAATCCCAACGCAATTACCCAATAACTATTCAAGAATCCGGCGAAATCGGCTACACCGCCTTGAATCAAAGGCAATATACCGCCACCGCAAACCATAACCATAAACAGACCAGAAGCTGCTGCTGTATATTTGCCCAACCCTTCTACTGCAAGGTTGAAAATACCGCCCCACATCACAGAAGTACAAAGTCCGCAAAGAATCAACAACATCACGTTTACAGGAACTTGGGCAAAGCCGAATGAAATATCGGACTTAAATACAGGCATATTTACCAATATATTATCTGCACAGAATATCGCACCCAATACCAACACGATACCCACTGTCGATACAACCGTCAACATCGCGCGACTGGACACCTTCGCTCCGATAGAGGCCCCGCACAAACGACCGATCATCATCAAGAACCAATATGTCCCTACAACCGATCCGGCAATCGTTGGATCGATGTTTATCTCAGGTGAAGTCATAAACAAATTGGCAAAATTAGGAATGCCGACTTCAACACCTACATATATAAAGATAGCAACAGTTCCCAACACAAAATGGCGGAAAGAAAGTGCGCTATGTTTACTCTTCTCCTTTTTAGCAGAAGTTTTTACGATATGAGGTTCTGGAATATTTACAAAATATAAAACGACAAATGCCAAAGCAAAAATACCCATTGCCAAGAACAAGGCAGGGTCGGCATTGGAAATTTTAGCCTGAGCCAAATCACCGATCAAATAACCTACCAACACCGGTACAATAGTCGCACTAATCGAGTTGAACGAACCACCTAATTGAATCAATTGATTTCCTTTGTTTCCACCGCCGGCAAGAGTATTCAACATAGGATTCACTACCGTATTCAACATACACATGGAAAAACCGGAAATGAAAGCGCCCACCAAATACACGGCGAAACTTTCGGCGATACCCGACAAGAAAGTGATACCTACACCGATAAACCCGACGGTTACGGCAAGAAGCGCGGTCTTCTTATAACCAATGCGCTGCAACAGCATACCGGCCGGAATTCCCATAAAGGCATAAGCGATAAAGTTAGCCGCATTTCCCAACTGCGACATAAAGTTACTGGCTCCGAACTGACTTTTAACAATGACTCCCATCGGATTCTGAAGCCCTGTCACAAACGAAATCATGGCGAACAATGCAAACATCACTATAATGGGAAGTGCATAGTTCTTTTTCTGCTCTGTACTCATTTTATAAGATTTTAATTAATGAATTTATGTGTGTTTTACTTCTTTTACAATAGATATTTTACCCTTTGCACATCAAAAAATACAAAATTGAGAGCAAAAGTAATGTTAATTATCCATCAACAGATACGATAGCAGCATGTTTTTGAGCATAAAAACTTTCAAAACTCACATTCAGATTGTCATTCAAAAACATGAATAAACACGTTCCCCGAATATAGACGTTCCTATACGCACCAACGTACTGCCATGTCGTAAAGCCAACGGATAATCATGTGACATTCCCATCGATAATTCACAAAATGCCGAAGAATCGACCGAGCTCGAACCTTTCACCTCATCGAACAATTTTTTCAAAGCACTGAATTCTCGCTCTATACAATCCTCATCATCTGTCTGGGTGGCCATACCCATCAATCCACATATCCTTACATGAGGATATTTCTCCGAGGAACCGCCTTGTAACAATTCCCGGCAAGAATCAGGCGTAAAGCCATATTTACTATCCTCTTGCGCCACGTGGATTTCAAGAAGGCAATCGACTACTCGACCGCATTTGGCCGCCTCGCTTTCTATAACCGAAAGGAGCTTTTCGCTATCCACGCTATGAATAAGAGTAATGAACGGGACAATATATTTCACTTTATTGGTTTGCAAATGACCTATAAAATGCCATTCTATATCCTTAGGCAAAACCTCATATTTTTCAACAAGTTCCTGTACTCGGCTCTCCCCGAAAATACGCTGTCCCGCCTCATAAGCCTCCATTATGGTTTCGGCCGTATGAAATTTCGAGACCGCCACCAACCGAGTTCCAGCAGGTAACTCTTGACGAATTCGCTCTATATGTCGGGCTATATCACTCATTCTTGCGGACGATCTTCTTCTTTTGTTTTTCTTTCGGGATCAAACGGATAAACGTCCATCAACGGAGTTTCTGTAATAGAAACAATCACCCAGTCGGCCATTGTTCCTTTCATGCCTTCCACCAAGTTTTTCAATGCCGTTTCAAAATCTGCGGCTTGCACAAGCATATACGATGCCGTACGCTTTTCCATACCGCTTTTCTCGTCGAGAGTGATAAAATTGAGTTTACATTTATACCACCGATCACCTGTTTCATCGAAAAAAAGCTCGCTGAAATTAGCTCGCTTCACCGCCGAAACAGAAAATTCCCCCGAGATAAACGGAGATACCTCCTCAATAATACGAGCTTCCGCTTCGGTAAACGATAAAGCATCCACCAAATAGGGCTCTGTCACTTTTTTTTGCATGCCGTTTTCCAGCATCTTATCGTACTTAACTCTGCACTCAAACCAATTAGCCATATTTTTGCATTCAAAAAAGAAGGTGCTCCTGCACCCTCGGTTGTTAATATTCTATTTTATCACTCTTGTTTTCCCATTTTTCAAAAGCCTTGATAGCTTCGCCGCGCATCATCGGGACTACATTCAAATGGCGTTTTTCCAAAGGTAAAGCCAATTCGTCGTAAATAAACGAGTCATCGAATCCTATCTCCTTGGCATCCGCCTTCGTATTTCCGTAATACACTTTGTCGAGATGCGCCCAATAAATGGCTCCCAAACACATGGGACAAGGCTCGCAAGAAGTATAGATCTCGCATCCGCTCAAATCGAATGTCCCCAATACCCGGGCTGCTTCACGAATCGCATTTACTTCTGCATGCGCCGTAGGATCGACCGATGCCGTCACACGATTTGCCCCCCGCGCTATGATTTTTCCATCTTTCACAATCACCGCACCGAACGGCCCCCCGTCGTGATCTATATTATCGAGAGACAACTTTATAGCCTCTCTCATAAATGATTCTTTTTCACACATACGCCAAGAACAATTCACATTAATTTATAAAGTCTTCAATGAGAGCAAATAAAAAGGGCTGCACATCTCCGCTTATAACTATGCCTATTTCTCACTTTCACTACAAAAAGACGACATGAATAAAACGAATTTATTCGATTGCACTGTATATTGTCTATTTTGCATTACTTGCAAAGTTACAAAACAGATTCAACGAAAAAAATATACTTAAAAAAGTATGTCCCTATTTTAAGCTTCTTTCAAACTTTTATTCACGCGATCGATATAATCGAGCAACTCTTCACGCCCCCGTTTTTTTTCCGACGATGTAGCGAAAATGGGAGGCAATTCTTCCCAAGATTCATGCAGCACCTGTTTGTAATACTCGATATGCTCTTTCAGTACTATGGGGCCAATCTTATCCGTTTTTGTAAATACAATGGCAAAAGGCACGCTGTTTTCACCCAACCATTCCATGAATTCGAGGTCTATCTTTTGAGGTTTGTGCCGACAATCGAGCAGGACAAAAAGACAAGTCATTTCCTTGCGATAAAGCACATACCCCTCTATCATTTCCCGCAATGCCTCTCGACTCTCTTTGTCTCGGCGGGCATATCCATAACCCGGCAAATCGACCAAGTACCAACTATCATCGACAAAAAAATGATTGATAAGCATCGTCTTTCCCGGAGTAGACGAGGTCATCGCCAACCCTTTCTTACAAGTCAACATATTTATCAACGACGACTTTCCCACATTGGAACGTCCGATAAAAGCATATTCGGGTAATCCGTGCGATGGGCAGTCCTTCACATGGCTGCTGCTAATCACAAACCGGGCGTTTTTTATTTCCATATATTATATTCAAATTTTGACAATCCATGCAAAAATACTCATTTTTCCCGATTTGACGACAACGCTGTTTTTTCTCTGTCTCAAAATATGACATACAGAACAATAACTAACAGATATTTCCTATATTTGTAGATACGAATATAGGATGCGGTTCGGCATAGTCAAGTCAGAAATAAGATTTCGGTTTGCCTCTGCACTCACCTTTTACTATATTTGCAAACTCGTGAAAAGGAACAACCCTTATGGACCAACAATATTCTTCTATTCTTCTCGAAAATGCGGTAAACGAATTTGCCAAACTACCGGGTATCGGTAGGAAAACGGCTTTACGTTTGGTTCTGCATTTGTTAAGACAAGAAGAGGGCGAAGCCGAAAAATTCGGTAATACCATTATCAAGTTATGCAAAGAAATCAAACGTTGCCACATTTGCCATAACATATCCGACTCGGATACCTGTACCATTTGTGGCGACCCTTCGCGCGATGCCTCCACGTTGTGCGTTGTCGAGAATGTGAAAGAGGTGATGGTAGTCGAGAACACTCGCCAATTCCACGGGCTTTATCACGTATTGGGGGGGGTCATCTCCCCGATGGACGGCATAGGTCCGGCCGACCTCGAAATCGAAAGTTTGGTAGACCGAGTCGCCTCCGGTGGAATAAAAGAGGTAATACTCGCACTCAGCGCCACGATGGAAGGCGACACGACCAATTTCTACATATTCAGGAAGTTGGCTCCGTTCGATGTTAAAATCACCATCATCGCCAGAGGAGTATCCATAGGCGGAGAGCTGGAATACACCGACGAAATCACATTGGGGCGTTCCATTCTCAACCGCACGTTATTCAGCGAAAGTTTCAAAGGATAATATTATACTATTTTCATTAGACTGCCGTTATACATTATAATATTAGAGATTCTGTCTTGTGGTAAAAATCAGTGTCGTTATTGTCAATTACCGTGTAAAATACTTTTTGGAGCAATCGCTTCGGTCGGTACGGGCTGCATTAAAGACATACCCGATGGAAGTCGAGATCTTTGTCGTGGACAACCACTCGCAAGATGACTCGCTCGATTACCTCATACCCCGGTTTCCCGAAGTCCGATTCATCGCCAATACCGAAAACGTAGGATTCGCACGAGCCAATAACCAAGCCATCGAACAATCCACCGGGAAATATGTTCTGTTACTTAACCCCGACACTGTAATAGCCGAAAATACGTTATTCGAAGTTTTCCAATTTATGGAAGCTCACCCCGAAGCCGGAGGAACCGGGGTAAAAATGCTCGATGGTGACGGACGGTTTCTACCGGAATCCAAAAGAGGATTCCCCACTCCGTGGGTATCGTTCTGCAAGATTTTCGGGCTCTCGGCATTATTCCCCCATTCCCGCATTTTCGGCCGTTATCACATGAAATACCTCTCTCCCGACGAATGCCACCCCATAGACATTCTTTCGGGTGCATTCATGTTCATGAGACGTGAAACACTGGACAAAAGCGGGCTACTCGACGAAAGTTTTTTCATGTACGGCGAAGACATCGATCTCTCCTATCGGCTCGTCCTTGCAGGATACACCAATTACTTCCTGCCGACTCCTATTATACATTACAAAGGAGAGAGCACGAAAAAAGGAAGCCTGCGATACGTCCGTGTCTTTTATGAAGCCATGCTCATTTTTTTCAAAAAGCATTACCCGCATTACAGCAAAGGGTATTACCTCGCCGTAAAATCCTCTATATTCTTCCGAGCCTCGTTAGCCGCTGCTTACCGAGCCGTCTCCTTTCCGTTTCATAAGCATGGAAAAACCGATAAGAAAGAGAAAGGAAAATGGTATATTCTCTCCCGCACCCCGCAAACCATAGCCCGATTGATTCCGGGTATAAAACACTACACGCCTATATGGTCAGCCGATGAAATTCCGTCGTCATCTGAACGACAAGACGACCGGCATATCATATTAGATTCGGGACTACTTTCCTATCGGGAAATCATAGAAACCATACAATCAAAAAGCGATGTCCGTAACCATTTCCTCATCTATACTCCCGACTCAGAAATCATCATTTCACCCCAACAAACCTATACGAAACCATGAACTACCTCACCGGCAAACAAATAGAACTGCGAGCGGTAGAACCCGAAGACCTCGATGCTCTTTACCGCTGGGAAAATGATTCGTCTCTGTGGATATACGGAAGTACCGTATCGCCCTTCTCACGTTATCTGTTGAAACAATACATCGAAAACTATACGGCCGACATCACTCGGGACAAACAATTAAGGCTCATAATCATGCGAAAAGAGAGCCGCCAAGTTATCGGTGCGATAGACTGTTTCGACTACGATACCACAAACCGTAAAGCAGCGATAGGTCTCCTCATCGATCCCGGTCACAAACGACAAGGATTCGGACGAGATGCCCTCGAAACATTCGTAGAATATGCTTTCCGTTTTTTACACCTGCATCAATTATATGTACATATTCCCGTTTGTAACACAGCCAGCATAGCGCTTTTCAGGACATGCGGATTTCACGAAAGCACACGCTTAAAAGATTGGATACGGTTACCTCAGGGATATGCCGATGCTCTGATATTTCAAAAATTCAATCGGGAATAAGCGACTAATTCATCAGAGGACTCTAATTAAGCGAAGGTTCCTGCGGGGAATTTAGCCACAACTTATATCCGTCACCCATACCCTTTACTATCTCTCTCCAAAAAGCATCACCTTCGGCCGCAAGACAATCGCCCGGCGAAGTCATAGTCGTCACAGCCCACGACTCCTGTTTTAATTCTCCGTCGAGCTGCCCGGCCGACCAACCGCTATACCCGATCAAAAACTTCACATGTTTTTGCACCGTAGAGTCGCTTCTCAAAAAATCGAGCAGCATATCGAAATCCCCATTAGCGAACAACCCCGTCGAAACCTCCACTGCACCGGGCAATGACGCTATATCGTGCAAGAAAAACAAATGATCCGTTCCTACCGGCCCTCCACAAAAAACCGGAATGGAAGGTATATCGTTCTCTCCCTCTAACAATTCACTCAGAACATATCTCGTAGGGCTATTCAACACAAACCCCACCGCACCCTTCTCCGAATATTCGGCCAAACAAATAACCGCTCGGCGGAAACACCCTTCGTCCAAAAATGGCTCCGCCACCAACAACGCGCCCCGGTGGGGCGGCATCACCCGCCTGCGTATATGAAACGATTCGACGTGCATACAGATACGATTAAATCTCTGTCAAATATAAAAATTCAATCCCGTAGTTCAAAACAAATCGTAAAGTTTCACCGACAAAAAAAACGCTCTTGCAATCATTTCTTTTCACATGGTCTCGAACTGTTACGACAGTAAACAAGCTAAGTAGAACCGTTATAAATTAAACGATAACACAGAGCAAACGATACGAAATAGCCCCGAAACGCCTTACATTTGTACAGCAACATTACACCATTATGGACGGAAAAGACGACATCTCGAATGTAATCCGGGAGAAAAAAGCCGCACGGGTCACTTGGGTGGGATTTTTTACCAATCTCATCTTGTCTGCCGCAAAAATCATAGCCGGCATATGGGGGCGAAGTAGTGCCATGATTGCAGACGGCATACACTCCTTATCCGATTTTATCACAGATTTCATCGTTATCATCTTCATTAAAATCTCATCGAAAAACGAAGACAGCGATCACCCTTACGGACATGGCAAATTCGAAACCTTTGCCACCATGCTCATCAGCTTTGCACTCTTCGTCGTCGCCATTGGAATATTTTATTCGGGAAGCATCAAAATATACGAAGTCCTCAACGGGGAAATTATCGAACGTCCCACCTATTTGGCACTCGCTATGGCAGCTGTTTCCATCATCGTAAAAGAAAGCTTATATTGGTACACGATCACAATCGGGCGCAACATCGACAGTCCGGCTGTCATTGCCAACGGCTGGCATCACCGTTCCGACGCTTTCTCCTCGATAGGAACCCTCATAGGCATATCGGGAGCCATGTTTCTGGGTGAACGCTGGCGGGTGCTCGATCCCATAACCTCACTCGTCGTAGGAATATTTATCTTTGGAGTCGCTTATAAGCTCGCCCGCCCCAGCATACAAGAACTTCTCGAAATGTCCCTCCCCGAAGAAGTGGAACAAAATATTGCCGAGAAAATACAACAGACGCCCGGAGTCATCGCATTCCACCACCTGCGCACACGTAAAAACGGAAACACATTCATCATCGACATGCACATCAAAGTCGACCCCGATTCGTCTATCGTCAAAGCGCACGATATCGCCACACAAGTGGAAGAATCGCTCAAAACCACTTTCGGGAAAAGAACGCAGGTCAATATCCACATCGAACCGTATTTGCAAAAAAATTAAGCGATACAGATACTGTTTTATCATTTTTTCCTATTTTTGTATTTGAACAGTCGTTAATAAACTGTTTTTGAAATCATTCAATCGAGTATAAACCCTAAAAGAAGAAAGGAGAAAACAAATAAAAAAACACGAACGAAACAATGGGATTTGTGTACGACAGTATAGAATCCTCATAAATGCAATTAACCCGATGTATAAACACCCGGATAAGCGTTTCCCGTTCGGACACTTAAAATAAAATCGAGCTTTCAGCTCTTGTTCTCTTTACGTTGAATACCGCCAAACATTCATTCCACGAGAACAAGCAGATCGAAAGTTCACGCTCCAAAGGCGTGAGCTGTTCTGTGCTTGTTGTGGAATATGGTCACTTGGCGGTAACCAAACGTAAAGCAAGCGAAGAATGGTTACACGCCTTTTCCATATTTAAACCAATCGAAAAAAATGAAAAGAATTATCCCAATATTGAGTACATTGTTAGCCCTCTTGATATGCTCGGCTTGTACCAATGCTGATGAACCCGATACACAAAAAGCCGACACAGAAACAAAAGATAACTATTACGTAAGATATGAAATATCAAATGGCAGTGCTTTTTCTGTCAGAGGAAACGTTGCAACCGAAAAAGGAAATTTAGATTTCTCTGGAAAATTCAACGAAACATTTGGTCCAGTTCCAAAAGGGTTCCGAGCATATGCATATGCACGTTTTTATCATGAAGGCCGTGGAGGAAGTACAAATTATAATATTCGCATATATGTAAGCAAGAACACAGAGCCTTTTGTTTTAAAAAGTCAAAAATCCGGTACATTCCCCGATGGAGGGAGCGACGAAGCCTCCTATACAATAGATTTCTAACCATTTAACTATATAATTATGAAAAAGACAACCCTTTTATTCATTTTGTTCTTAACAGGGCTGATGGCTTGTTCTACACCCGTAACACCCGAAGACAAGCCGAAACAACAAAACAATGCTGCCCCGGCATTCCAATTATTCCCCACCACCAATATGTGGACTTTTATCAAATTGGATACCCGAAACGGTCGCATGTGGCAAGTACAATACGACATTCAAGGCGACAACCGAATGGAAGTCGTGCTAAACGAAAATTACCTTGCCGAAAACGAAAGTGCAGGGAACGGGCGATTCACCCTTTATTCCACAAAAAACATGTTCACATTCATTCTCCTCGACCAGCACGATGGCAGAATGTGGCAAATACAATGGGCTATCGATGCCAACCAACGGCTTGTTATTCCTATAAATCCGACTCAAAATTCTACTAATCTTTAAAACAATATAATCATGAAAAATTTACTGACCGTTGTGATGCTGTTTGTTTTTTCAACAGCATTATATGCACAAAAAGACGTAACCAAATTTCTCGGAATTCCTGTCGATGGCACTAAAACTGCAATGATACAAAAACTTAAAGCCAAAGGATTCCAATACAACAGTTCCGGCGATTACCTGACCGGTGAATTTAACGGTAGAGATGTCAGAATATCAGTTGTAACCAATAACAACAAGGTATATCGAATTATGGTTGTAGACGACAACAATTCAGACGAAACCAGCATTAAGATAAGATTCAATACACTTTGCCGACAATTCGAAAACAACAAAAAATATATACCACTCGGTGATTACACATTATCCGAAGAAGAAGATATATCCTATGAAATGACTGTAAACAACAAACGGTATGAGGCTGTTTATTATCAACAACCGGAAATCACAGACAGTATAGCTTTTGTAAAAGAAGCACAATCGACTCTCCTATCGAAATATACCGAAGAACAATTGGCCAATCCCTCGGACGAGATAAAACAAGAAGTTCGGGATGCCGCATTGTCATACACGATGGATTTATATTCAAAAAAGACGGTTTGGTTTATGATTGGCGAATACGCCAGGGAATATTACATCGTTATGTTTTATGACAATGAATACAATCATGCCGATGGAGAAGATTTATAATTATAAACCCAATAAAAACAAGCGGAGCTTTTTCTCGAAGCTCCGCTTGCTGTATTTCATGCTATCTACCGTCTCTCGATACGGCCGGCAAAACCGCCACCGGGGAATAAAGTGACCTTCAACTGTCGGTCTTCGGGAACAGGCATTACTACCCGTTTATAATCGCAAGCGGCACGGTCGGCATTTATACCGTCCTTGAACAGCTCTATCTCATAAAAGCCCTCTCCCAAAAATGAGAGATCGACAGTTATATCCCGTTTATCCCAGTTTGTCAAACCTCCTACGTACCACTCATCGCCCGAGCGCCTCGCCATCGTAATATATTCGCCCACTTTCCCGTCAAGCCCCAAAGTTTCGTCCCACACAGTCGGGATGCGGGCTATGAAAGCGGTACACTCCGGTTCTCTCTTGTAATTCGAAGGATTGTCGCACAACATATTCAACGGAGAATCAAAAATAACATACGTAGCCAACTGACGACAGCGTGTGCCCTGACTCATCGGCTCACTATTCACCGGATTATAATTCTTCTTGATTGCATTGCGCATAGCTCCCTGCGTATAGTCCATAGGTCCGGCAAACTGACGAATAAAAGGAATCTGTACATCGTAAGTCACTTGGTCATATCCTTTCGGGCTCCATTTCAATTGTTCCAAACCATTCACGCCTTCATAGTTGATCACATTGGGCCATGTACGTTGCGCTCCCGTAGGTTTGTACATTCCATGAAAATCCACCAACATATTATAACGGGCGCACAATTCCGAAGCCTCATTGATAAACCGCACCATCTCTTGGTCGTCCCTATCCATAAAATCTACTTTGAACCCTTTTATCCCCATATCGGCATAATGCTTCACGACATTTTCCATATCCCGATGGAAAGCCCAATATCCGGCCCAAAGAATCAAACCGACATTTTTCCCGTCGGCATACGTTACCAATTCAGGCAAATCTATTTCAGGAACGACCTGCATTAAATCGGCCTTTTTATTCACAGCCCACCCCTCGTCGAGAATCACATATTCTATCCCGTTCTCCGCAGCAAAATCGATATAATATTTATACGTCTCGTTATTGATTCCGGCACGAAAATCTACCCCGTAGAGATTCCACGCATTCCACCAATCCCAAGCCACCTTACCCGGTTTTATCCACGAAGTATCGGCGATACGCAAAGGTTTCCCCAAACGGAACACTATATCACTGGCGGCCAACTCTGCATCATTATCGGCAACGGCAATCACCCGCCACGGAAGTTGGGCATTGGCATCACGAGCAATATATTCTTCTCGGGAAGTAACAAACTTTTGCAACATGTTATGTCCCCCTTGAACCGTCGTTTTCGGAACCGGCGCAAAGTGCGACGCAAGGACCGGAGTATCGCCTCCTCCCACTAAATACATACCCGGATAATTATCCAAGTCGGCTTCGGTTATACACACTTTCATTCCATGAGGCAACTCTACCAACACAGGAAGAAATAAAAGGCGCGACGATTTAAATTTGGTAATAGATTCATGTTCATAAGTATTCTCGAACGAGTTGATATACTGCGACTCGAAATCGCCATCGTCTCCACGTTTCACATAGCTAGCGTACATCGGATAATCGGCGGGAAATGTAAAATCGGCTTGTTCGTTATATACCGTATAAGGGATATTATTTTTATAAGTCAATCGATATGCTATTCCATCGTCATAAGCCCGCACGACCAACCCCTGTTTTCCCGATGTCAAAACCATCTGATTATAACGATCCTTCACTTGAAAACGTTTATAAACAGGTGCCGGAATCATCTCGTCTACAAAACTCCTGCGAACTTTGGGTTGCTTGGAATTCATGCCCCATAAAACTTTTGTTCGAGACTCGTTATTTTCTTTTATCGTGAGGGATATAGGAGACGGAGCCAAAACCTCTGTTTCTCCGGCAAACACGCTTAGAGTCGTCCCGGAATTCGTTACCGATACGACCGCTCTTAAATCTCCCGAGGGCGAAGCTACTTCATAATTTTTAGCTTGGGCCACAAATACCGTCATGACCGCAATGAAAAGGGAAATGCACTTTTGGAAAATGTTCATAAGGTTAACTTTATTTTATTATTACTCTGTAAAATGCAATGATAAACAAAAGCAAAAATAACAAAAAATAGTCACATATCGAAAAGAAAAGAAACTTTTATTTCTCATTTTTTATAAACAAGACATGTATTCCCCGCTTCCCGACACGAAATTTGCCGTCGAAACATTTGAATACAATTTTGAATTATGGACGAACGCAATCTCATCAACGGCTCGCTCGTGTCGTATCTCTCTTGGGCCGCCGATTTTATCTCACCCATACGTTGGTTTCTATTAGCTGCATTCGCATTGGTTTTGGCCGACTTGAAATTCGGAATCGAAGCAGCACGGCATCGGGGCGAAACCATACGCAAAAGCAGGGCGATACGCCGAAGCGCAAACAAAATCATCGACTATCTTTGCTGGATACTGGTCGCCACGAGTTTTGGCGAAGCATTCGGCACACCGTTCGGGATTCCCATATTACCGGCTCTCGTGCTGTTAGTGGTATATGGCTGTGAAATCAATTCGTGTTTCAACAATTACTTCGAAGCCCGGGGAAGCAAACTGCGAATCAATATCTTCAAATGGTTAAAAAACAAGTCCGATATTATGCTCCCCTCCGACGATGAAAACAATACCACGAAAACATAAACTTTACATCGGGATAACAGTCGCTCGATAACAATAATTTACGCCAAACATAGCCGGATTAGCTCAAAATTTTGTATTTTTGCGAAAATTTACAAACATATACCTATGAATATTCTCGACCTAAGCGAACAAGAGATCATTCGTCGTAACAGTCTCGACGAAATGCGCAAATTGGGCATAGAACCCTACCCTGCTGCCGAATATCCTGTAAACGCCTATTCTCAGGAAATAAAAAATAATTTCGTCGATGGTGCGGAAACTCCTCGTCAGGTAGCCATAGCCGGACGTATCATGAGTCGGCGTATCATGGGTAAAGCCTCATTCATCGAGTTGAAAGACTCGGAGGGCCGTATCCAAGTTTATATTTCGCGTGACGACCTCTGCCCGGGAGAAGACAAAGAATTATACAATACCGTATTCAAAAAGCTGCTCGACATCGGCGATTTCATCGGTATTCGCGGATTTGTATTCCGCACCCAAATGGGAGAAATAACGGTTCATGCGCAAGAGCTGACAGTACTCGCCAAATCGATACGCCCCCTTCCCATCGTAAAGATGAAAGACGGGGTAGCCTACGACGCTTTCGAAGACCCCGAGCTCCGTTATCGCCAACGCTATGTAGACTTGGTGGTAAACGAAGGAGTAAAAGATATATTCATCAAACGGAACAAAGTGTACACCTCCATGCGGGAATATTTCAACTCTCGCGGATATCTGGAAGTCGAAACACCCATTCTGCAATCGATACCCGGAGGTGCGGCCGCCCGTCCGTTCATCACCCACCACAATGCGCTCGACATACCTCTATATTTGCGTATCGCCGATGAATTATATTTGAAACGGCTGATTGTCGGAGGCTTCGAAGGAGTGTACGAATTTTCCAAAAACTTCCGCAACGAAGGCATGGACAGAACGCACAATCCGGAATTTACCTGTATGGAAATCTATGTCTCCTACAAAGACTACAACTGGATGATGGATTTCACCGAAAAAATGTTAGAAAAAATCTGTCTCGACGTAAACGGTACTACCGAAGTCAAGGTCGGTGAAAACACGATCAATTTCAAAACTCCGTTCAAGCGTATCACTATGCTCGACGCCATCAAGGAACACACGGGTATCGACATCAGCGGCATGGACGAAGCACAATTGCGCGAAGTTTGCAAAAAAATCGGGGTCGAGGTCGACGAAACAATGGGCAAAGGAAAAATCATCGACGAAATATTCGGCGAGAAATGCGAAGGCCATTACATACAACCCACCTTCATCACCGATTATCCCATCGAAATGTCGCCGCTCACCAAACGTCATCGGAACAACCCCGAACTGACCGAACGTTTCGAACTAATGGTAAACGGGAAAGAACTCTGCAACGCCTACTCCGAGTTGAACGACCCCATCGACCAACGGTTGCGTTTCGAAGAACAACTCCGCCTCTCCGAAAAAGGAGACGACGAAGCCATGTTCATCGACAATGACTTTATCCGGGCTCTCGAATACGGCATGCCGCCCACATCGGGTATGGGAATAGGCATGGACCGCCTCGTCATGCTCATGACCGGACAAACCACCATACAAGAAGTTCTCCTCTTCCCGCAAATGCGCCCCGAGAAAGTTCAAAAACGAGATAACGAAGCGGCCTATACCACCATAAACATTCCTGCCGAATGGGTCGCTCCCATTCAAAAAGCAGGATACCTCACCGTAGCCGACGTAGCAGAAGCCAATCCGAACAAAATGCATCAAGAAATCTGCGGCATTAACAAAAAATACAAGCTCGAACTGGCTAACCCTACGATCGACGATGTAAAAGAATGGGTAGAAAACGCAAAACGATAATCGAACATGCCTATACCCGGTAAAATAGCGATCATGGGAGGTGGCAGTTGGGCGACAGCTTTGGCAAAGCTGGCGCTTAATAATGCCGATAATATCCTATGGTACATGCGTCGAGACGACCGTATCGCCGATTTCAAACAAACAGGTCACAATCCTGTATATTTGTCCGATGTCACATTCGACACATCTCGAATACATTTCAGTTCCGACATCAACGAAATCGCCGATGCGGCCGACACATTGCTCTTGGTGACTCCATCGCCCTACATGAAGTCCCATTTAAAGAAACTGTCGGCCGACATCAGTAAAAAATTTGTCGTGACAGCGATAAAAGGAATCGTTCCCGACGAAAATATGATCGTCACCGAATACCTGCACAATTTCTATCACGTGCCGGAATCCCACTTGGCCGTAATCGGGGGGCCATGCCATGCCGAGGAAGTAGCGCTCGAACGGCTCTCCTATCTCACCATCGGGTGTAACGATCTGCAAAAAGCGAGAAGTTTCGCCGACATATTAGCGAGCCCCAAACTGAAAACCATTATCTCCTCCGATGTAAAAGGCATTGAATATTCTGCCGTATTAAAAAACGTCTATGCCATAGCCGCCGGGATTTGTCATGGTATGAAGAGCGGAGATAATTTTCAAGCTATGCTCGTATCCAACGCCTTGAACGAAATGGATCGTTTTTTACAAGCAGTCTCCCCATGTCGGGGCAGAAATATCAGCGACTCGGTATATTTAGGAGACCTTTTGGTTACCGCCTATTCCCGGTTCAGCCGCAATCACAATTTCGGTTCCATGATAGGACGCGGTTACTCCGTCAGCGCCGCAAAAATGGAAATGGAGATGATTGCCGAAGGATATTTCGGCACGAAATGCATTTATGAAATAAACGAACGATACAAGGTGAACATGCCCATACTGCAATGTGTTTATGATATACTCTACAAAAAAGTATTGCCCCGGCACGCCATTGAAAGTATATATGATACATTTCTGTAATACAACTAATATAGTGAAACTATGAAATCAATCGAATTGAACATTGAAAAAGCATTAGGCACTGTATCCAAAAGCGATGTATTCGCATTGGAAGACAAAGCGAAAAGCGGCATGGAAATGCTGCACAAAGGTACGGGTAAAGGAAATGACTTTTTAGGGTGGCTGCATCTACCCTCCGAAATAACAGAAGCCCATTTAGCAGACCTCGAAGCTGCTGCAAAACAATTGAAAGACCGTTGCGAAATAGTAGTAGTCATTGGTATCGGAGGTAGCTACCTCGGAGCCAAAGCTGTTATCGAGGCTCTATCCGACTCATTCGAATTTCTTCGCTCGGAACATAAAAATCCGCTCGTACTGTTTGCCGGACACAACATCGGCGAAGACTATTTGTTTGAACTGCAAACCCTCCTGAAAAACAAATCTTTTGGTATCGTCGTCATTTCAAAATCGGGAACGACGACAGAACCCGCCATCGCTTTCCGATTGTTGAAAGAACAGCTCGAAGCACAAGTAGGAAAAGACGAAGCCAAACATCGTATCATCGCCATAACCGATGCAAAAAAAGGTGCATTGCGTAAACTGGCCGACACCGAAGGATACAAAACTTTTGTCATTGCCGACAACGTAGGAGGCCGTTTCTCGGTACTCACTCCCGTAGGACTATTGCCTATTGCCATAGCCGGATTCGACATCAGAACGCTGGTTTCCGGAGCGGTAGCTATGGAAAAAGCGTGTGGAGAAGATATTCCTTTCGAGAAAAACCCCGCAGCTATTTATGCTGCCACCCGAAATGCTTTATATCAAAGCGGGAAGAAAATAGAAATCCTCGTCAACTTCAATCCTAAATTACACTTCTTCGCAGAATGGTGGAAACAACTCTACGGAGAAAGCGAAGGAAAAGAAAACCTCGGAATCTATCCGGCATCAGTCGACTTCACGACCGATTTACATTCGATGGGACAATGGATTCAGGAAGGTGAAAGAACCATCTTCGAAACCGTTCTTTCGGTTGCCAAAATGAAACATACGGTAAATATCCCTTCCGACAAGGATAATCTGGACGGGCTGAATTTCCTGTCGGGAAAGAGAGTGGACGAAGTAAACAAAATGGCCGAACTTGGGACTCAAATAGCTCACGTAGACGGCGGAGTCCCCAACCTAAAAATAGAAATACCCGAATTATCGGAACTCTATTTGGGACAACTGATTTACTTCTTCGAAAAAGCCTGCGGCATTAGCGGTTATATTTTGGGCGTAAACCCGTTTAACCAACCGGGAGTTGAAGCATACAAACGCAATATGTTCGCTTTGCTCAATAAACCCGGTTACGAAGAAGAAAGTAAAGCCATACAAGCTCGTATCTAATTAAACATAACGTAAATGTAGGAACAGCCTGCCGAAAAATTCGGCAGGCTGTTCTTTTAAAATATCTTATCAAATAAATTTTTCTATATATTTTTAATATCTTTACTCCCTATAAAACATAACCCTTAGATCATGAGAAGATTAGCTACTCTTATTTTATCGTTATGGGGAATTGCACTCTCCCATGCCGCTCTTGAAATCCCCAAAGCTCTACCCGCAACCGATATTACTGAAAATTCCTTTACCGCAAACTGGCAATCTATATCTCAGGCTTCGGCTTACAATTTGAATGTTTTTGCCTATAAAATGGAAGATTGCGGGACAGAAACAGTAAAAGTCACAGAAAGTTTTGAGGGATTAGTGCCTCGTTCTTCCGGGTCAAAACGAAATAAATACATAGACTCTAACTTATCCGTATTCCCCGAAAATTGGAAAATTGACGTGAATACCGGCTCTATTCGCCAATTATATACGACCAATGTCGCCGGAGATACCACATCTGTTTATTCGGGGAAAATAGCTCTTGCATTCGATGCCACAGGCGATTCGATTGTTACCCCTGTATTACCGGCTCCCGCCTCGAAATTTTCGTTTTGGATAAAAAACGCCAATGCCACCGGAACAGTCGCAGTTTACGGATTTGACGGCTTTCAATGGCACTCTCTCGGTGAAGCCTCAACAATTAGTTATCGAAGTGGGGGAATAGCCGATTTTTCCGCCAATATCCCGGTGGGGTGTATTCAGTTCAAAATGATTTATACCGATGAAAATCCAGATCTAAACAGTCCCACGGCTATTGACGAAATAAGTTATACTTATGGCGGTATCGTAAAAACACGGGATTATCTTGTCGAAAACAAACGAATCACAGAAACGTCAGCTCCCGTAACCGGACTCAAAGACAATACCGATTATTTTTACACGGTAAAAAGCACCAACGGCTCTGAAACTTCTTTGGAATCAAATATGATTGATGTATTCGGATATGCAGGTTCCCTTTCCAAACCTGTACTCAAAGAATTCACCGATATTAAAGGGGGGCAATATACAGCCAACTGGAACACAGTCATCGGGTCCAACGGATATGTCGTTTACAATGTTTATACCCACATTGCCCAAAGAGACGAAACAAAAACCATTCTCCACGAAAATTTCGATGCTTTTACGGGAGGCACGATCGATCTTCCGGCAGAAGACGACGGTACAACGAATTACGACGAATATACAACTGTCCCTGACTGGTCTGTTAATTTCGGCTGCTGGACGGAAGGCATGCTCAGTGGTATCAATATTCAGACCCCCGTCATCAGCACAACCAATACAAATGGTTGTACAGTCAACGTACGAGTATATGGAGCCAAAGGAGATAAAATCGACTTTAACAACTTCTACACACAAGGTACTCCCGAGAAAGTAACCAAATTTCTCACACAAGAAGGCTATAATAATTTGACAATAGACTTTAAGCATAGCAGTGAACAAATGTATATCGAATTATATTTCAGGCAACTCGATTATACCAAAGAAATCTATCTCGACGAATTCACAATGACTCAAACTCTTTCAAAGGGAGACCGGTTTAGCTATAACTACGATTATACCCTCGTCGAAGGCCGCAGGACGAATAGTTACACTTTTACAGATCTACCCAAAGCATGGGGTGACCAATTTGCATTTCGCATGAGTGCCTATGCAGTAGTGGGCGACGATCTTTACCAATCTCAATGGACAGAACTGACAGAAGTTCCCGTTCCCTCGAATATAGACAATACCCGTCGAGAAAACCAAGAGATCAAGGTTATTTCCTATCCCGGCAACACAATTATACGACTTCTTGTACCCCAAGAAATTATCATCAGCGACCTACAAGGTCGAATCGTAGCCCAAGTTCAAGGTGTTGAGGGAGATAACTCCATCTCATTGAAGCAAGGGATTTATTTGTTGCGATGTGGTAACCATTGTCAAAAATTTATCTGTCGATAACGAAGAAACGAGCAAAACGAAAATCGGATTCAACATTTAGTCGATATAATTAAAACGTTCACATTTAAAATAAAACGAGATTACCTCCAAAAGATAATCTCGTTTTATTTTTATTTCAACAGCCCGATTACTTTAAAATCCCGATAGCGGAACACAGGCTCGTGTCGATTAACTATTATAACAAATTCCAATCTAAGTCCAGATTCAATCAACAAAAACTTTGAACTCGGCAACTTGCGTACCATCTTCACGGTGAAGGACTACGATATAATAACCACGAGAGAGGCTAATGTCCGTACCACCTATAAAAACATCTTCCGAGACGAGACACCCATCAAGGGCAAATACACGAACCTGCAACTGTAAATTGTTTTTACTTCGCAAGAAAAGCGTATTATCCGAACTATAATAGATCAACTCGCCAGATGTTTTAATCGATTCAACGCCACTGCCTTCCGTTTCTTCATTATCCACCCTCAATTTCATTCGGTTAAGGTCGAGCGTCAGAATACAATGATTTGTCTTGGGAAGCACAAACTTATAGTCATTTCCCTCCTCAAACGAATTATACTCATAAATAACATCATGTTCCTCGCCAAAACGAATAGGTTCATCTTTTGTCCTAGCCACATAACAACGTTCCCAAGTTCCTCTTCTACGAAGGAATTTGAAATCGCCGGCCTCTACATCTCCTTCCCAACGATATACACCCTCTGCGATCGGGGTCATCACCATAGGATGGGCATTATCCCAACCACAAGGCATAGCCGCTCCAACAGCAAAAACCGAAAGAGGAAATGGATTCTCTACCAAATCCGGTTCAAACTTTTCGACGGTAAGTGTAAGATTGAGTAAATCGACTTTCAATTCATAATATCCATCTCCACTTCGGTCAGCCGGAATAGTCCACTTATTATCCTCTCCATTCAAACGCATTTTCAAAGGTTGTCCCACCTTTCCCGAAATAGAAAAATCTCCACTCGATGCAGGGTGATATTTATCGTCCCAGCTCAATCGTTTCAAAAACATGAAACTACCGCACTCGTCACCCTCATCGTTATAGCGCATGACACCCTTATAATAGAAAATATAAGGATATGTCCGATCCACTTCTAAGGCTTTGGCATCCTGAAACTTCCAAAATTGAATCTCTCGATTAAACGGGCCTCCTATGATATACAAGTTTTTAGGCAATTCGAGCCGTTCAGCCTTCAAACTTTTTGCATTACCATCGACTGTAAGGGTCAATCTATATACATCGGTCTCGCTCGCATACCGGATACACAACCCTCGCTCGTCTTCACCGGCCTCTCGCAAAGGTATAGAATCGCCCAAAGGATTATTACTACCACATTCATGGACATACTCCGTTATACCATCGGTCAATTTAAACAAAACTTCCGGCAAGCCACCCACGTAAACAAACTCCTTTCCATCGTCTCCCACCGGAGAAAGCACGACGGGAATCTTTAATTCAGCCGTATCTCCAACAAGCCGCCAATCTGCTCTCGCAGTTAGAACAAATCCAAACAAGAAAAGTAAAACGGCCATATTCTTGCAAAATCTTTTCATATTTTTCTCTTTTTATTATTCAATGATTACGGTTATAGCTGAACTGCATGCTCTTTTCGGTACGGAAATCACGATCTTTTTACCCTCGGCATCATACTCATAGACAGCATGCGTTCCATCGGAAAAAGTGACCTTTGTCGGAGCCTCGTTCCGAGCCAAAAATTCAAGACGATAAGCCCGTTCTTCCGGCATATCGTCGAATGATCCGGTACGAGGATAAATAGTACAAGAGGTTCTTCCGTCCTCGGTATTTTGCGTAATTCTTGTAAATGTACAAGCTGTTTGATAATCAGCGTTGTTTCCGGCATCCTCATAATAATTAAATTCGCCTCTGGCTCCGGGTGTAAACTGCAAAGTGAGTGTTTCAGGCCGTTTTTTCAGGTGCATCATACGAGGATAAAGCGGAATGATAGCACCCTCGCGATAATAATAAGGAATCTGTTCACGAGTGAACGAACGAGTAACGACCGAACCACCGTCGATTAACTCACCCGTCATCACTTCATACCACTTGCCCTCAGGTAGCCAAATATCTTTTTCACTGACATTCGTTCCTTTATCCGACGAAGTGACGGGGGCTACGAGTATATCGTTTCCAAACATATACTGTCCCTCATAACGGTAAGCCTCATCTGCTTCGGGATAATCATAATACATAGGACGACACATGCCCACTCCCGTATCGTACGACCAACGTGCCATCGTATAAATATAAGGTATCAAAGCATAACGCAAATAAATGGCATCACGCATCTGCTCAAAATTAGCATATTTCCAAATGCGACGTTCGATATGGCCGGCAGCCGTAGCATGTGTACGCAATATAGGAGAGAAGACCCCGTATTGAATCCACCGCAAATACAACTCGGCATCGTTGGCTCCCTCCTGATTATGACCTCCTATATCATGACTCCAATAACCATAACCGACATTAGATGCGGTAGCTGTAAAATAGGGCTGAAAAGCCAACGAAGAAAAAGTCGCTTCCGAGTCTCCCGAAAAACCGATAGGATAACGATGATTACCCAACCCACCCCAACGATGAAAGATAAACGGCCGATTTTTTGCCTGCAATTTTTTATCGTTGAAAAACACATGATTCAACCAAAAAGTATTACCTAAATTCGGTTCATTCTGCGCAATCATCCACTGTTGCCAATCGACCCACCAAAAATCGACACCGATATTTTCATGAGGCCGTAAAATATGTTCGAAAAAGGCCTTGTAGAAATCCTTGTTTTCGATATTCCAACGAATGGTACCGTCTTCGTTAGTCAGACTATCGGCCTTTATATCGGAATAACGTCCGGCCAAATCGGCATACAAAGCATCATAATTATCCTCTTTGGGGAAAACACCATCGGCCGGATGCAAATTAAGTGTCGTATTCAAATTTTGTTCATCGTGCAACCAAGAGATAAAACCGGCAGGATCGGGGAAAAGAGCTTTATTCCAACTCCAACCGGTCCACTCGGTTCCATCGGTAGAACCGGTCTTACCATTACGATGCCAATCCATATCTATAACGAGTACATCCATAGGAATATCACGCGAACGTATTTCATTTACAATATCGCGCATATCTTGCTCGGTATAACGTTGAAACTTAGAGTACCAATATCCAAATACATAAAGCGGAGGCAACGGAATCTTACCGGCTATCTTGGTGAAATCGCCAAGAGCCTTTTTATAATCATGCCCATAACCCATGAAATACATATCAAGAGCGGCGGTATCCTTACGTTGAGCGACCCAATCCATACCCCCATTCGTATCTCTCTCGAACATAAGACTCAGACTACCGTCTTTGCGAGGTTCTCGTTCATCGATCACAGCCCAACCAACACGAGAAAGTAACCCATTCTCCAACCATTCACGCACATCGCCCTCTGCTCTATCCAAAGTTCTAGTCGTTCCTTTCAGATTATACGGGTCTTGTTTCCCAGGATACCACACCTCTTCGACCCCGTTCACATCGAGTGTAATTTGTAAATTAGGATTACAACGATCATTGCTTACCGGATATGTACCCAGTTTATAACGCAGTTCCAGTTTATCGGTTGTAAGATAAAGATATCCGTCACGTTCCTCTTGGGTAAAATTCGGAACCGGAAGATGGCGATTAATGACTACAAAGGACGCGCGATCCTCAAACTGCAATTTCGCACTATATTCTATACGAATCATTTCGGGAGTCAACACCGTAAAGCGCATGTTACCCGACTTCACAATAGCCTTTTCATCGGCCATCGAATTATCCTGCGCCCCGACAGTACACGCAATGAAAAGTCCCAAAATACTTAGGAGTACATGTTTTTTAATCATAAATACATAAATTTTTAATAGAAAGATTAAAGTCGTTCTACCATTATGACACAAAAAATACACATACCCCCTACATACCTGAAAAATTTTTGCTTTTACATGTTTTGTTATACGATATCGATAATATTTTGAATCGAATAAAAAAGGAAAGGGCTACAAAATGTAGCCCTTTCCTTTTTTATTTTTAAACCATTCTATTTATTATTCCGCTTCATACTCTATGGCGTCGCTTTCTGTATCATCGTCTTCCAACGCCTGAGCATCCGTTAAGATTGTTTTCACAAAGGTTGGTTTCTCATTAAACAAAACGATAGCAGATTGATTCCCGTCCGGAGTAATAAACTCTACCTGAGCAGCAACACCCAAAACCTCAGTCGTATCACGACCGACATAGCGAGCGATTAAATCATACGATTGTATATAATCGTCTACATTCGTGGCGACAAATTGATCATAAGCCGATTTGGCGGTCTCATATTCTCGAATATACGAAAAGTCCCTATCCTTGTCAAATTTTACATAAGCTTCATGATCTTTGGGCAAACGCTCCATAGCCTGTTTATATCCTTCTATTTTCGAAGCATAATTACGGTCATTCCCATGTGAACGCATAGCCTCTTTCAATTTTCGTTCATAATCGGCACGACGAGCAAACTGGCTGTTCTCATCGAGTTTATAATTATGTTCCGCTACCTCCATCTCATATTTCAAACGTTGTTCGGTAGAAACGTAGCTATCGATAGCCTCTTGACGACCGGCTCGAAGACTATCGGCAACGGTCACTTCATGGAGAATTTCTACTTGAATCGAATCGACTTTCTCTGCGGATAAGTTTTCATCGGCCGATAGAACCCACGTTCCAGACTTCAACTCCGATTTCACATATTCTTTAAATGCACCGACATAATCTCCATCGGCTACTCCACCCCCACAGGCACATAAAACAGCACCCATTGCACACACCGGAATCCATTTACATAATAGTCTCTTCATATCCTTATAACTTTATTTTATTTCAAAAAGCAGAAAAAACAAATCTTGATAATATCGAAATACAATCCATTTCCATATTTGCGACAAAAATAGTACAAGCCCAACGCAGAAACGAGTTTGATTAGTAATGCCGAAACTCGACCTATTCTCGTATCTATTGCAAAAATAATGGATTATCACAGAATACAAACATTTATGCCTTAATTTTACATCTTGTTAAATTTTTAACAAACCAGAAATAAACCCAATATCCAATCTCAAACAAAATAAAAGTCTTTCAACATCACTTCTTTGGCTAATTATCTCAAAAGCTCTATTTTTGTAGAATAAAACAAGAAACACGACATTTTGGAAAATATCGCTATTAAAAACTATCTTTTACAGCACAACGTGCCTTGCATTACTCCTAAGGCCGCGCTTATCGATATGGACGGAGTTCTCTACGACTCGATGAAAAATCATGTCGAAGCTTGGTATCGTACACTCACCCCTATGGGATTCAAATGTTCCAAAGATGAATTTTATCTATACGAAGGACGAACAGGAGCCAGTACAATTAAATACTTGTTCGACAAACATTTCGGGAAACAGGTGTCCGATGACGAGTGTGCCGAGATTTATAAAATCAAGGAAAAACATTTCAACGCGTTGGAAAAAATCGTCCCCATGCCGGGAGCCGACCTCATGCTGCAACGAATCATCGATAACGGCATACGCCCTGTACTGGTCACAGGTTCGGGACAAGGTTCTCTCTTAGATCGGTTAGACCACGATTATCCCGGCGTATTCGAACAACAATATAAGGTGACGGCATACGACGTAAAGATTGGGAAGCCGAGTCCCGAACCCTATTTAATGGGACTTTCCAAAGCCGGAGTCAAAGCGAACGAAGCGATTGTCATCGAAAACGCACCCTTAGGGGTAGTCTCCGGTACGGCAGCACAAATATTTACCATAGCAGTCAACACAGGCCCCATTCCGGCACAGGCGCTCATCGAAGCCGGAGCCGATATGGTTTTCCCGTCCATGCCCGATTTCGCCAATCATGTCGACGAACTTATACACACGCTAAAAATCACCCGTTAATATCATCTGTATGGAGTCGCAAAAAATCATATTCACCGCCACACCCGGCGAAACCCTTAAAAATATACTCGAAAACTTTTCTTTCGATACCCTTTTTATACTCTGCGACACACATACCCAAAAATTCGCCCTACCCGAAATATCGAAAAACATATCCACACAAGCCCAATATATTACGATCGAAGCCGGCGACACCCATAAAACACTCCAAACACTCGTTCACGTATGGAACGAACTGAGCCACAAGGGAGCCAGCAGAAAATCGCTTCTTATCAACTTGGGAGGAGGTATGGTCACCGACTTGGGAGGTTTCGCCGCAGCCTGTTTCAAAAGAGGAATCCGTTTCATCAATATCCCCACAACCCTATTAGGAGCAGTAGATGCCGCCGTAGGAGGAAAAACAGGAATAAATTTCAACGGATTGAAAAATGAAATAGGAGCCTTTCGCCCGGCCGATACGGTCATCGTCTCTACACAATTCTTTCAGACACTGCCACAGAACGAATTATTGTCGGGATACGCCGAAATGCTGAAACACGGACTTATCGACAATCCGGCCACCTACCGTTCATTGCTCGATTTCGACTTGTCCATGCCCGATTGGGAAAAACTTCTGCCACTGCTCAAAGAATCGATACAAGTCAAAGAACGTATCGTCGCCGAAGATCCCTTTGAAAAAGGAATACGCAAAGCCTTGAATTTAGGTCATACTATCGGCCATGCATTCGAGAGCCTTTCACACAAGCGGGAAACACCCATACCTCACGGATTCGCCGTGGCTTGGGGACTCATATGCGAATTACTACTCTCCCACCGTTATCTGAAATTTCCGTCCGAAACAATCTCCGAATTGGCAGCATACATCTATCGCCATTACAGAGCATTTCCCATTACCTGTAAGGACTACGAAACACTCTACGAGTTGATGACCCACGACAAAAAAAACGAAGCCGGATACATCAACTTCACATTATTACAAACCATCGGCAAACCGGTCATCGACTGTCACGTCGATAAGGAAGAAATATTCGTAGCATTCGACCTATACCGCGACCTATTTAAATTATAACCCCTACCGACTCTCTTGCAAGCAATTAGGAAATTTCGAAGAAAAACAGGAGTAAAAAAGTTGTTCAAAATTTTGTCAGTATAGAAAATACCACTACTTTTGCACTACCAATTCAGCGGGGTGTAGCTCAGCCCGGTTTAGAGTACGCGTCTGGGGGGCGTGTGGTCGCAAGTTCGAATCTTGTCACCCCGACTGATTTTAACCTAACTTATTGTAATTCAATAAGTTAGGTTTGGTCGTTTAAATACGACCGGGAGAAATACGGGAGATGTTTAATTCAAGGGGAGATTTGAAAAATAATCTCTTCTTAAAAAAAAATGTCTGTTCAAAAAAATTTTCTGACTTCGGAGGTAATTTCTTATACGCCTCCAAAACTTTATACCGGGAAAAAAGGTAATGACTGGTATATCGGATTCAAAGCTTTCGATCCTTTGGCCGGAGCGCTCCGGCTAAAAAGAATCAAGTTAAATCACATCGAAAAGATTTCAGAGCGGCGCAAGTATGCCGCCGACCTGATTACCCGTCTACATAACCAGCTCCGGATCGGTTGGAATCCGTGGATAAGCCAAAACGGGAATAGTAAAGGTTTATCCTTGTTTTCCGATGTTTGCAATAGATACCGGAGCTACATCGACAGGCTTTTTTCAGACGGGATCATTCGGCAAGATACCTATATAGGGTATGTTTCGTATTTACGGAACTTTCTCAAATACAATGATTCGCAAATGCCTCCGATCACTTACATTTATCAACTTTCAAAATCTTATATCTCCGAGTTCCTCGACCATGTCTATATAGAACGTGAAAACAGCCCGCAAACTCGGAATAATTATCTGACATGGTTACGAGTATTTTCGGGGTGGCTGTTAAAACATGGATATACAGAACACAAGCTAACCGATGGTATCGATAACATTTCCAAACGGAGTATCAAAAAAGAACGGAAACTTATAGAAGAAAACGATCTTATCCGACTGCTCGACTATTTGAATACCCATAACCGGCACTATCTATTAGGTTGCTATCTTTTATTTTATTGTTTCGTCCGGCCAAAAGAAATAAGTTTGATAAAGATAAATGACTTCTCGGTTAAGTGCGGAACCCTCCGCCTACATGCCGATAATTCCAAAAACAGGAAAGATGCCGTTATCACGCTGCCGAATAAGGTGCTTAAACTATTAGTCGACCTAAATGTGTTTTCTTTTCCGGGCAATTATTATCTATTCTCAAACGGTTTTATGCCCGGTAAAGATTTCCGAGATAGTAAACAGTTCCGGGACTACTGGATTCGCTTTGTTCGAAAAGCCCTCGATTTCCCTGCATCATACAAATTCTATTCGTTGAAGGATACCGGGGTGACATCGATGTTACGGGCGCGGATCGATAACATATCGGTCCGGGATCAAGCCCGGCATTCCTCGATTCTCATCACGGATATATATACGCCGCACGACATCGAGCAAGCCAACCCCATTATTCAGAAGTTCGACACTGTTTTTTAAAATATTATTGTTCTTGTGTAATATTACACATAATTTGTATTATATTTGTTCCAAAATCTATCTGACTTTAATTATAAAACAACCTTATAAATATTAATCATGGAAGATGTAATTATCGATAACGATTATTCCTCATGTTGGTACTGTGACAATATTCTCGATCACGCCGATCAAGTAGGATTGCTTTATTTGGGATTTCCCCGTTGTTTTGTTTTGATTCCTAATAAGCTGGATTTCTTTTCCTCGACGTTTGAGTCCTTCAAGAGGGGCGTGACTCAAATAAACTGGTTAGATCCTGCCGATAAAGGGACGGACGAAGAACGGGAAGCTGTCTTGATAAAGCTCTGGAACTTCTCTATATTACAGGAGGAAGAAGAAGATCGACTCTACGAGGAACGTATGGAAGAAGATGATGATTTTTAATACTAACAAGAAAAGCCGGTGATTAACCGGCTTTTTCATTTTCGTGTTTCAGGTAGTTCCGTTAAATACGTTCTTACTTTCGTTTCTTTTAGTTTAAGGAGATCACGCTCGCACAGGATAGTTTTAGGTGATTTCGCACGCTCTTATTTATTGTTATATAAATATCTGTAATCCTACTGCAAATATATATTGTATCGTTTTATTATGCAAACGGTTAATCGCTTTTATTTTCCTCCGGTTCTATAATATCCGACTTGCTTCTCGCCCACTTGAATACATTTATCCGCAACTTCTTCCCGTGAGCCTCGAAATAATTATTGAAGCAGGAATTTATCTCGCAACCGTATATCACGAAAAGGACAATAGCCGGGAGTATGGGAATCCCGAAAGGTTGACCGAATGCCGCCCCGAAACTGGTAGCTACCAATATCCAACATATATAATCGATCATTTTGTTGACGGTGCGCCTGATCGCACGGCTCCTCCGTATAGTTTCTCCCCTCTTTTTTGAGGCTTCTATCCCAAATTTGAAATCTGCGATAATCAAACATAGGGCTGCCACGATGAACCATTTCACCGGCTCTACGAACTCGATAAACGAAGTCAGCCAACTTGCCAACATGCCGGATATTACATTTCTTTCCTGCATATATATGTTATTAAGCATTATTTCCCTGTTCTGTTTCCTCCTGCAAAGCCTGTTCTTTGGCTTTTTGGTAGCTTAGATGTTCTTCCGGTGTAATCTCCCTTACGGACGAAGCGTCGAAGTCTGCCGGCGTGTACATCGCTTTTACTCCCTCGTAAGTCTTTATATCATCGCCTTCTTGGTGGGTAGTCAGGTAATTACCTTCCGTTGCGGGAGTAATTTTTTGATAACTTTTTTCTTCTATATTCATGGGTATTTGTTTTTTATGAGGTTTTGTTTGATTGTGTTCTTTTGTTCATTTTCCCGTTTACATCGAATCGGCGAAATTAACCGTCCAATTCTCATCTGTCAGTTTCGCTATGATACCTTCTGTTTCCAAATAAGTTTGTGCAGCCGTGTTAAATGTCAACGCAGCGGCCGGTAGTCCCAAAGTTTTTAATGGAGCTACACCGCTTTCTCCGGCAGCATTGGCAAATCCTCCAAATCGATTCAAAGTCTCTTCATCGATATTCGGGGAATCTGCCAGCGATAGAGAGGTATGTAAGAATATCACATCACCGATCGACGACAAAGCCGAGCACCCCTTGAACATGTTTGTCGCTACTGTTACGTTCGAAAAATCCCAGTATTCAAGAGATTGCATAGAGGCATTATTACTAAATGTACTAATACAAGATTGCGCTTTCGGAGCTGTGATTTTCGGGAAAGTAACAATGGGTATATCGGAAAACGTGTAATCAAAATTTATACAATTCGGAAGTTCTATTATTGAAATAGAATTGATATTCGTTCGATAAAATATCCGATTCGCATCTTCTGCCTTTGGGGCTATAAACCTTACGATTGAAGCTATCTTAGTGACAGAAAACATACTTCCCACAGAAATACATTCCGGCAATTCTATATCGATAGGAATACCCAAACCCGTTTGTGAAAAAGTTTGAATACAATTTGTAAGATTTTTCCACGGTAAAGCGGGCAACTCGTTGAGATTATAACACAAAGAAAATAGAGACTGAGCAATGGCTACATTTGATAAATCAAATACCTCCGGTACTTCCTTAAAAGTAGAATAAGCGAGTTTAATCCCCTCCGCTGCCACGTCGATTTTGGTAACGGGTACGAGTGTGCCCGTCAACTTCTCGCCTATGGCATACGCCGTCTTTCCCTCGACAATATCGGCAGCCGTGGCCGTAGCGTCGGCCGTCATTTCCGCAAGCGTAGGGCACTGCTTCGACGGTTGCCCAGCCTGTATCAATCCCAATCTTCCTAAACTCATGGCTTACCGCATTTTATTGATGTTAAGCTGCAAATCTTCATCACCGACACTAATAGTCGTTCCAGCAGGGAAATAGAAACTGATAATCGTTCCGGTAGCCAAAACTAACCGGCTGTCTGTTCCGTCCGGGTAATCGATTTGTATGACTTTTCCGCTTTCAACGCTCAACATATACACACCGGCTTCGGGCAATTCTACCGAATCCCCGCTTCCTTCAATGTAATATTGCTTTCCGGGCTGCAAAACCCCGATAGGGTTCCTGTTTATATCTAAGGGTTGATATTCGTTCATAACAGAAATGTTTTTAATCTTTATAATATCCGCGAATAACGGCTAAGTTGTTCTCCAATCCCGGAACCGAGGTGTCGAATGTCACCGTAAAGCTGTTTTCGATCACGATTCCGGGATCGTTTTTCAACTGCCACGATTCACCGGGGAATATCTTCACGTTTCCCAATACATAGGCAATCGATGTGCCTTGATTGCGGAATATGATAATCGAGGGGGAGTTTGGACCCTCGTTCTCGATCGTCCCGTTCGATGTTCGGATCGTATTCTTATATATGATTTTTAGAGGCTTAATCATCGTTATCTCGTTTAAAAATGTACCACAATATTATACCGGCGCAAATGATGGAGCCAGCAATGACAAATACGTTGAATCCGCTTTCTAACCCCATACTTTTTTTTTTAGATCGATCCACCTTTTAAATTCTCCTACGGTGATCCGGTCGTCATGATTCAAATCTATACCGGGATTTGCATCGGCTATCACCTTCGCCGGGAGTGTCGATGTTTGCAACACATAGCTGTCCGGCTTGCCGAGAGCCGCAGGGAAGAAGGTAACGAGGTAAAGATCATACAAAGAGCTCATCTTGCCCCGATACGGATAAAAATACTTATACACGTAGTCGAGTTGGGCGACATTCGACATCTTCCGCAGTGCTTCGGTCGTCGTGCCTAACCCCCTCGCGGTGTCCGGCATGAACTGGATAAGGCCCGATGCTCCGCCATTCGGATTATAAGCCGCCGGATTCAACCCGCTTTCCGAGTTCATGACGAACATAAGCCAATCGGGCTCTATACCCAGTTTCGCGCAGATTAGTCGTACCTTCTGCAAGAATGCTTCCTTATTGCTTGTTACTTTATTTTCGAACCACATGATACATAGTTATTTATATTGTTATTCTTCCTGAATGACTAAAAACCAAACGAGGGCTACCGCTCCGATCGCAACGGCCCACTTCTTCCAGCGCAAATCCTGACCGGTGACTACCACGTCATCGAATCCGCCACCGTCAAGGACGCCATCGTCCGAGGTTTCCGGGGATTGAAGCACGGTATTATTCCGGGACGGCATGATGATTCTTTTTTTTCTGTCTTTCCGTTCCATATCGCTACATATTATTTTTCAACAACAACAGACCGAGAGCCAATACACCGGCTCCGGCCAATACGTTTTTCTCGACGACTTCCGTAGAGGGGTTATGGTCCGAAGTCCCATTCTCGATATCCATATTGGCTTTGATTTCGTCGGCCCAATCTTCCATAAAATCGGGATCGCCTCCATTTTGGTAGGCGTTGACACGTTGAAGTGGTATATTAGGATCTTCTAAATAGACCAACTCGGAAATTTCCTTATAATTTTTTTTATGTAAACGTAGTGGAATTAAATTATAAAGATAAGAGTACCCGTTTTCCGGGTATTCGTAATATTCATAATTGTATTCGTAAAAGCATGGATAAGGATATGAAGGATAAAGAGGACGGTAATATTCAAGTTTTTGAGGGAAATAATCTATTCCTCTTTCTTCTCCAATCTCTTTTAATCTTGCATCGTACCAGTCATCATTGGGTGTATAGCCTCTTGCGCTAAAAAAGTCGGAAACTTCCTTTGCTGATATTACAGCCTTTTCCGGGTTATCTCCCAAATCTAAATATCCGATAAGGTCCTCACGTACAAATCCAAATCGAAAGTATGCTTTGGAAAAATCGGATTTCTTTGCTGTTTCTTCGTCTGGATACTCCCCAAACAATTTAAAATATTCTTCCCTATATGCATTATCTCTTGCCTCTGGACGCAAGTACTTCCAATAAAATTTAGATGTATCTCGATAGACTCCTTCGTCAAGATAAACATAATGCCATCTTCCGTCCGGCATATCGAAGAACTGCCCCGTTAAGATAAGAGGATTAGGGGAATGGGTTAATTCATTGTTGATATAACCGTGTTGATACCAAAAAGCATCATTATTTTTTACCCAATATCCCTTCCAAATTTCCGCTATGCAAACCGATTCGTATGTAGGTCTGGCCCGAAGGGTTACATACATACAGAGCCGGGTAACCCGTTTCCCCTGTAATTCTTCCGAAAATCCTTTTGCCGCATTTTTATAGGCTGCTTCTATGTATTTCCAAAAGGGCGTTGAATCCGGCCATTCATGAGAAAGATTCTCCGAAGTCACACGGGGAACACTTTCGGCGGTATATTTCCATGTATTTATATTAAAATTCTGATTCGTAATCCTTATATTACGAATTTTCATATAAGCCTCTATATCTACGCCTTTGGGGATAAATGGAGGCCAATAATCGGAATTATATATTTTATCGGAATAGAACATGTCAAAAATTGTTTTTAATCCACTTGACCACCCAAATAGCACCTACGGCAATGGCTCCATATTTGAGGATAGAAAAGAAGTTCAGATTAAAAGCCCCTTTCCAATATCCGTTCGTATGCCCTTGCGCCTCGGCTTCCTGAACCTGACGACTGATATCATTGCGAATAGATTGTGCAATTTCCGGGTCTACATTTTCAAGAACTGAGGTTAATTCTTTGCTCTCCTTATAGGTGTATTTAGATTCTTCTAATCGGGCTTCATTCGAGAAATAATAAATTGTCGCTCCAACAGAAATAACTACGGCGCTGACAATAAGAGTAACCAATGCCGTAGTAGAAATTACCACTCCGACGAATGCCGTATTATTTACGATAGATAACAATGCCGGGGCAAATTGTGTCAATGTACTTTGTCCTTCCTTTACATTTTCTACCAGCCCGCTATCTTTTAGATATTCGTTTCTCTCTATAATTTCGTTATACAGATTTCGAATCTTTGTCTTATAAGATGTTACATTATAGCCTTTTGCCTCTAACCGACGGCAATATTCAGCACCGATAAGGAGGTAAGTTAAACTATTCATATCGTTCTCGATAATCAAGTTTAACCGGGCTTGTGCCGTATTGTATTCGGCAGGATTAACCGATTTCAATTCCACATAATCCTCACGCACCCACCCCCACACATGAACGCCATCGATGGCAGCCAGCCGATACCAAGTCCAGCCGTCCACCGTTTCAAACATGCCGTCAGACATGCCGACAAACCCGTTGACCGTGTAAAGCAACTCCGAACTATATGAAGGTTGCGAATATACCGAAACACCGGTAAATCGGGGAAAAACGCCCTTGTTGAAGAAATTAGGATTGTATTTCATATCAAGCGAATTGTTTAATCATGCCCAAGAGAGCGGGGTTTTCTTCCAATTTGTCACACAGTTTTTCCAACAGATTCAGATAATCGGGTTCGATGGCTGCCAGCCGTTCGGCGATCCGCAATATCCGGGAGTTGTCGTCGGTATTCGGTTCCGGTGCGGGAACCCGGATAGGCTGCGAAGTTCCGGCAACGCCTACCTGCATGCCCGGACGTCCGAAAAACCTTTCGAGGATAGCCGGAAGATAAGGGGCTACACGGCCGATAGCTGACTGCAAAGGGCTTTCCCGTTCCTCTAATTCTTCCTCATACTCTTTTACCTTCGATTCGAGCTCGGCGATACGGAACTCTTTCTTTTGAGCGTCAAGTGCCGCGGCGATTCTCCGGTCCACTTCATCGGAAGGAACACCGCCGATATTCGCCGCTCCCGGCTGGAAAGAAACAGCCGATGCATCATCTTCCAGCACGAAGTAATCCCGATACCAGTTTCTCCGGGAGTTTCCGTCGGACATCTCGATGTAATATTTTCCCGGCTCCAAATATTCGAGGGTTCGGGATAGCCGATCTTCCATCGTCTTTTTATTCTCGCCTTCTTCGCTTTGGAACTGGAAAGCGTCAGCGCCGGGAGAGGTGCGAATCTGTATCTGTTTCACGTTCGGCGTCGATTTCACCCATTCGATTAGATTTTCTTTTCCGCGTATCATAGTCTGTCAGTTTTTAATCTTCGTATTCAAAGTTCAAGAAAACGACCTTATCCCCTACCGTCTGGGCGATATTTTGGGAGAGCTCTATATAGGAGCTCGGTAAGTCGGCTTGCAGATTATCCATATTCAGTCTAAAAGGAAAATTCCATTGTGAAAGATATAACACAGGGAAGCGGTATAATATGATATCCGATCGCAGAATAAGAGTTAAAAACGAATTATCCGGCGCTACGATTTCCTTTACAGAGGGGGTCGTCGTGTTTACAAAAACCGACGTAGAATAGATATTTCTAAATTTTTTATCTACAAGAACCCGATTATCCGGTAAGTAATATCTATTCGCCGAATTGGAATATACGGGAATGTTCATCGATTGGATTCTCAGTTTTCCAACCGGAGAAAGCACATTATTCTCAACCTTCGATGTATAGAAGAAGGTAAGCATGATATGATTTGCCGGGCTTGCAGCATAATTATTCGTAATATAGCAGTTCGGCAGTACGAGGTAGCGATTTACGGGTATCTGACGACCTCCGAAGGAAAAATAAACCAGAGGAACATTCGATATAAAATCGTCATTCTCCAAATCGACCAGAGTAAGATTCATATAGTAAAGCCTGTTTCCGTCTATAAGATTTCCGTCTGGGTCCTGTATATTACCATCATACGACCAAAAGGCAAAAACGCCGGTAATAAACTTATCGGACAAAACAGGTGTGTCCGGTAAATACACGCGCTCACCGGGTTTGGCTTGGCTCATATCCACAACAATGGAATAAGCTCCGGTAAAGGGAAGATATGATAAACCGATATTATTCATAATAGAAAGATAAATTTAGGGTTTGTATAGTTTCGTCCGTGGATCGTATCAAAATTTTGCTTCGGTTGAAATCGATCTCTACCGGATCTATGAATTTTCGTTGCAAAGAAATCGGTGTATAGTTTTCATAAATCGAAGTAAAAGACATTCCATATATAAATTGTAACGGAATGTAATTGATATATCTGGTTTTATCTTTCGGAACCAAATACAGATATCCGTTTATGAATCCAAATACTTGATCCGGCTTACCTGTCGGAGACCCGACCATCGCATATACACCGGTTATTTTTTCTTCTTTCAACGCCTGAACCTTTCGGAAAAGAGATATTTCCATCGTTCCGGCAACAGAAGGAAGGGTTAGATTGTATAAGTTCTTTTGAGATGGGACAGGAAGATTTTCCGATCCGATATATACCGAAAAGAACAAGACAGAGGTTTGTTTGACTGAAACAGGGACCGAAATAAACGATCTTTCCCAATCTATCTCACTGTCTATTCTCGGCAAGTCATTTCCTGTTAAAGTTGAGAAATAGTTGATAAAGAGGGTATCAATAATTAAATTCCCGGAAGTATCATACAGCGTTACAAATAAACTATCGGGCGATAAAATGGGATATCGGCCGGAAAGGTCCAAGCCCTTATCCGGAGTAAGGACTTCCAAATATAAAACCTTCTTTCCCTGCAAATGGGTAGACACGGGAAAATAAACCCGATCCTCGCCCGGATTCACAGTTAATTGTATAAAGTCTACATTCTGTATAACGTATTCCCTCATTTCTTTTCTTTTTAAGATTTCCCGGAGATAGAGGACACTCCGGGAAATCGATGGTCTGACACTATTATGGAATCATCACGCGGGGGCGAGGAAGTCGTTCACGTCGCCCTTGTAGTTTTCGAGCAACAGCGCTCCGTTCTTCACGAGGAAGCCGAGCATAACGAGACTCAACCCTACGGAGCCTTTCGGAGAGCTTGCCGGCTGGAATACCGATGTGTTGGCACACGGGAATTTCAGACTGAAAGTCTGTTCTTTCGTTCCGGCGAAAGCGATCATTTCCGGGGTATAGAAAATCTCGTCGAGTACGGAACTGTCGAGCGATACGACTGCGGCTTCGGTTGTTCCGCTGTTGGCTGCTTGGTGCGATACGTTGAAGATGGAGGTTTCCAAAGCCTCGAATGTTACCGTCGTTCCGGTTTGCAAACGAAGCGAACCGCCATAAACGCATTGAACATCTACGGGGATCGTGTCGGTCGAACCCATTACCTTCGCTTTGGCAACGAGATCGGATAATGAAGTGGCGAATACGGCGGCTCCCGGATTGGCTGTCATCTCGTAAATCAGGAACAACCCCATGCCATAGGCAAGGAACAAGTCGTTACGGTTCAACAACTGCCCGTATGTGCCCTGCTGTCCGTTCTGGCGCATAGGATCAAAAACATAGTTGCCTACTCCGTTTACCAAAGGCTGGTCAATACGGAGATAGGAAGATTGGGGGAAAAGTTCGGGACTCAGCGTCTGCACTTTTTTTCTTGCGTCCTCCCAACGTTTGCGAAGGTAAGGCGCTATAAATTGATTATTCATAATTTACCTTGTTTTAAAATAAGACATTTTTAAACGGCGTGCCTTTTACATTAGGACGCTGTTTTGATTTTTTTTTTGACCCTTACCGGAAAGAATGCTTTGGCGGTAAGCCGTACCGTACAGGGCGTTATTGAATCTGCTGAACGGAGTACCGGCCAACGAGGGAACCGAGCTTGCGATCACGCCTGCGGCTCCCGCACCTATCATGCCCGCTCCCAATTCGCCGATACCGTCCATCTTCACAAGGGCAGGAAGAACAGCACCGATGGCGATTGCGCCCAAATCGGTATATAAAGAGTTCTTTCCTTTCATGATGGTCCCTTTCACCACCTGACAGATGGCGCCGCCTGCGGCTCCACCGAGGACAGTTTTAACGATTCTGTCCGTTTTCGTTTTCTTTTTCATAAAACAATCTTTTTTACCTGTTAATTACTTACTTCATTTTACGCACTTTGTCGATGATGCGTTTCTTCTCCGCTTCCTTACGTTTGAGGTCGTTGTTGTAGCGGTCAACTTCACGACAACGTTCTTCGTAGCGTTTCCAAACCTCTACCGAGCTTTTCATCTTCGGCTGTTTGGGATACTTTTTCTGTTTTGCCATTTTCTTTATTTTTTAGAGGGTTTATAAAAGTTATTTTTTCTTCTTTTTCTTGTCGCCGCTTCCGCCGAATATCAAAGCCATCAATACGCCGCCTACCAGTAGAATACCGAGAAGATTCGAGCTGGCGACTGTTCCGGAAGGTTTGCTGTAATTAAGCAGGGGATTGTCGGTGCTTCCGCTTCCTGTACCTGGAACGATGATGTCGTCTGGATTTTGAACGATACCGGCAAATCCATCTGTCGTGGAAGGTGCGTTAACCCTGATTTTTTCGTTTGTCTCTTCCTCGCTATTACCGAATATTTTTTCGAAGAATTTGGCAATAACACTTAAAACTCCCAAAATTGACGAGACGATGGCTATCCAACCGGCAACGACGGGAATATTCCCTAATTTAACTTCAAGTAGATATTCTTTTCCACTCATCGAATGGCGGCTATATATTGCAGAATCTATAATACGCATACAATCAGCCTCGGAAAAGCAACCAGACTCCCGTATCTGTTTATATAAACTTATATAATAGGATCTCTTGTTTTTTACGGCAGCGGGAAATTGGTTGAGATTCTTATCGGGAATAAACGAATACATAAAGTACTCAGCCGATTCGAACAATGTACTTTCCATATCGTTTATTTCTTTTTGCGTTGGTGTATGTCCCGAAAGGGATGCCGCTCTCATCTGGCGGTATGAAGCCCTCCCGACAGCCACATCGCTACCGAGGAACTCCGAAGCATCGAATCCCGGAGTACTGATACCGGTAGCTTCGAGCAGGTAATCTATATCGTCCTCGTTAGCCGTGACAGAAGGCGATTGTTGGATAACCGCTCCGAGGATAATGTTCATCACTTGCGAGCGTTGCTCGTTGGTCGTTCCGACAGGCTGGTTAAAGACCCCTTCGTCGTACATCACCCGGAGACAGGAGATGCCTTTCTCGACATCGCCGAATCCGTTTTCCGCATTCTCGTACAACATGATAGCCACCGTTGCCACGTCCATAAGGTTCTCTATACGGTTGGCAAATGCTTCGTCTTTCGCTGCGACGGCTCCCTTATACAAGGTATTCAACGCATTCAGGTTAATTAAAAAGTCTTGCTCCACACGGGGCAAATATTCCTTACCCTGTATCTCGATCATTTCGGTTTCGGTGAAGTAACCGATGCCGGGACCGGATAACCGGCTGATTTCTGTGGTTCCTTTCATATCTATTTTTTTTGTATATGGACATTCTTTGTTAAAGACGGCTTTTCCGTTTTCGTCCCGATATACGGGATCGACTATTATCTCTTTTCCGCTTTCATCGATGGCAACCGCATAGACGTGCGTAGGATCGCTGTTACCTTCATAAGCGGCGAACCGGAACAAGTGAGGAATACCCATGCACCGGAGGCACGAGCAAATGAAGATAGAGAAGCTCTTACAATCCCCCTCGCCATCGCTCCATAACCTCGCCGGGGTTCTGATCCATTGCTTTTGCAAAGGGTCGATCTGATATTTGATATTTTTATCGACGAAATCGAAAACAGCCCGGCAACGGGAAAGGGTATCATTCCCCGGAAGGTTATCGGCCAGCTCCTGAACTTGTGCATAGTCGGAGTTGTAGCAATCGACGACTGCCTGCATGATATCCTTCGTCTTGCCCTGACGATTGATTATCGTATCTTTATGTTCTGCTTGTGCGATCATTCCGTAGTAGAGGTTATTTCGGTTACTTCCGCGTCTTTGTCATGGGCGACATCGGTAACTTTGTCGCCGCTCGAAAACAGGTTCTTTATCATTTCCACAAGAGAAACCAGCGAAGGAACGCGCACGTAGAAAGAAGGGGTAAACTCGTAGCTCGTTCCGTTGGCTCCGAGCCGTCCGTTTATCGCCACATCGATGTGGTACTTGCTGGCGTTCGTGGCTAAATAAGCATTCAGGAGGCTAAGCAGTTTAGAGGTTTTCAGGCTTACCCGTGCCCGTACCTTCACAGTTTGGTAAGATTCCAAAACCACGTTATTAAGGCTTTGGCTTGACGATCCGACAAACGTACCGTTCAAATACAGGCTGAACTGTATGCCGTTCAGGACTACCCTGTTCTGCGAAAGGTTTTGAAGCTGGAAATCTATATCTACCGTGGTATAATCCCATTTGATAGAGAAAAAACGGAATCCCACGACTTCGATGTTCGTTTTCATCAATGCCGTTGCCGTTGCAAACTTATTGTATAACCAGAGTAAGAGGCCACCTCCTACGAGCCATTTTACCGCTTTATTCATTCGCACATATTATTTAATGCGGAACAAATATAGGTATCTTCTTACCGGAGGCTGCAAGAATTGCAATTTATGAAATTTTTGACCGTCTTTTAACTCGGTTTAACTTCCAAACCGAGAAAATCGCAGAACTTTACCCACTCGACAGGCGAATATTTGGGCAAAGAATGCGCATTGCGATACAGCCGTACCAACCGGCACGCTTTGCTCTCGCTGATCTTCAACCGACGCGCTATCTCTTTGTTCGTCACAATATCGATTTGCATGTCTATTTGTTTTTTTAATGTTTTATTTATGTCCGAAAATGGTTGCAAAAATCAACTTAATTTTTAAATAGCTAATAATAAAGCTATTACGATTTTTCAAATTTAATGAATTTATTGAGAAAAACAATGTAATCTATTGAAAATCTTTTGTGTTTTTATCATTATATTCTCTTTTTATCCAAAAAAAAATCCTGTGACTTGCGCGAAAATCCTGTTACATTTGTTACATGATGGGGTAAATCTTTCAAAAAGCCGATGTGTAAAGCGTTTCACGGTGTAACAAACTTTTTTACAAGAGGCGTTCGTGTAAAAAAAATTTGTTACAATTCGGGAACGTAAAAATCGATTTGTTACAATTTCCGATTTTGTTACAAGATTTGTTACAACTTTTTTATTATATAATGTCTTTATTATCATATTATTATCTCTATTTTGTAACAAATGTAACAAATGTAACAAGTTTTCAGTCAAAAATTTTTTTTATCCTTTTATCGGACTGATCCGAATTAGCAAAATGACAAGAAAAAGCACGATTATCAATCCGATTGCTTCCATAATCTTTTTAAATACGTTGTTTTCTTTTTCCTCCACATATTTGTTTTCTACGGTAGTCGAGGCGGTGACGACGGGAATATTTTTCTCCTGTGTCCGTGTTTCCACTTTCAGCGTGTCGCCGCTGATGGAAACGGAGGTCTCGATCCCCGGTGTTTGTTTCTGGTCTATTCCGGTAAATACGATTCCGGTTCCGGGTATATACGACAAAGTACCGGTAAGCGTGGATCGCTCGGCCGGTACTTGTATCGTGTCGATGGTCTGTTTCTCGATAAACTCGGACTTGACTAACTTCTGTTTGCTCTTACAGCCTGCCTCTGCCACCAGCAGCGCGAGGCAAAAAAAAAATCGGTGTTTCATATAATGTTATTTAGTGCGTTATATATTTTTTATTTCAGAAAAATGTCTTTTTTTTGAATAAAAATTATTGTATTAAAAGTTTTTCTACCTATATCGCTAATATTTGAACATAAAGAAGATCCTTTGTTAAGACAATCTTTGTACAGTTTAAGAACCTCACATAAAAATCGGTGGGGACATTCCTTACAAAACTTTGACCTGTTCATATTACATTAATTAGAATAATTGTGTTTGCCGTTTATGAAATTCTTTGTCCTCCCATTCTTTGATTAACAGGTCTACTTCTTTTTCGGCCTGTCGCCTCGCGTCTTGGAATTGGTAATCATTTCTTTTACCGGCGGCTTTCTTCTGGTAGGTCCGCATCCTGCGTACCGCTTCCATGATTTCGTTTACTTCCATATCTTAATTTTTTACGTGTTAAGTAATAGGGTAATAAGTGTGCGAGTCCTTATTTTATTTTTTTCGCGATATCTTCGTCCGCCATCTTGACAGTACAACAACTGCTTCCATAAGCATATACCGTCTCCTTTCCTATTATGGTTTTATCTTTCAACCATACCCTCCATACATATGAAAATCTATGAGCTTTTTTAGCTTCACACAATGCATGATGATATGTTTTAGTTCTTTCTTCAAAAAACATTTTTTTTATTTCCTTTTCTTTCATGGCTTATCTCCTTTCTCATATTTTTTTTATGTTTCCAACGAAAAATAAATCTACATTTACCCAATCGTAAGCATATAACCAATCCTTATTCCGCGATTCTTCATGAATCCCTATTATTACATAAGTAGCTATAACTTTCTTTTTTGAGAAAAAAACATTAACAGTAACTCCTCTTCTGGGGACGATATATTTTCCATTGTCATCGTATATCTGTATATGATCTGTTGTTTTCGCTTCACTTTCTGTCATCATCTCCCTATAATTATACCATTTGTCTTTAATATATAATGGTATACCGTTTTTCTTTGCTTTTATCCATTTTAAAATAAACATCTCTTATTCCTCCTATTTATTGGTTAATAAATCTTCTATGTATGCCCAATAGAGAATATTGTTATGTGATGCCGGTGTAAAATATCCGTAAATATTCCATTTACCTACATTCTTCCCCTGTTTTTCTATTCTCCCGATATGCCAACCTTCTCTCATCGGATCGTTCAAAAACACAAGACATTCTTTCCCATATTCCGGAATTTCGCTCTTATCGTGCCATGTGTTTTTCAGATAGTATTCCACGCCGTTTGCGAAATCGCAATGTTGGTTGTCGATGACTTCTCTTTTGTAATTAGACAGATAATTTTCTGTATAATTCTTTTTCATGTACTCATCGAAACTCTTTTCAATTGTTTTCTCGTTCATTTCTATTCCTCCTTTATAAAATCCTTCCGTATAAATTTATAGGGCCTTCCGGTCTTGGTTCCTCCCTTTTCCGGTATTATCGTCCCTGTATTGGGATCCGCTTTCATCACATAGTAGTCATACCGCATCATGGGTTCCGGCCTCATGTTCATATCGTATTTCAGAAAATCTATGATCGTCGATTTCGATATGGTGAATCCTCCCACTTGGTTGATTTCTATCGCTAAATCTTTCGGAGAATAATATAATTCAACGGTTTCGTAATCGATGAAGCTCTGCCGGATAAAGTCCTTTATCTCTTTAACGGCTTTGTTTTCCGTGCGTTCCTGTACCCGGATCAAACTTTCCGTCATATATACTTCCGGATTGAATCCCATTCTCGACTCTCCGCATTCGTAATGATATTCCCTTTTCGAAAGGTAATAGAGAAAGGCCCCGATCTCTTTCTCCATCTTACTCATGATAAAAGGATCGTCTTTTTCCAGTACGCCTACTTTGAGTACGGCATAACGGTTTTCCCCTTCGTCTATCTGCATGAAGTTCGTTTCGTTGTTCGAGCATACGATGATGTGCATGTAGTTCTTTATCTCGCTGGCATCTTTCCCTTTCTGCTCCATCAACATGTTGGGGTTGGTCGCCCAGTTCTTTATCTTTTCCTTTATTTCCGTCCTCTTTTCACTCACGAAGGCTTCCTCTATACCTACAATCAATTTATCGGAATATACGCTTGAAAATTGGCTGTTTAACCGGTCAGAGTCGACAACGATAACATTCTCTTGGAATATAGCCCGCATAAGGTAGAGGAAAGTCGATTTTCCCGTATTCCGTTCTTTCGACACGAAACAGAGTACCGGCATTTTCTTTCGGGGTTCGAAAAATGTGTGCTGTATGTAATCCAATCCGAACTCATACATCGTTTCCCCCGCTAAATTGGTATCGGAAAAGATATGCCGCAAAAAGGATTCTATCGTTTTCCAGCTCCCCGGTTTTATGTCGTGATATACCGGGTTATAGCGGTTATAGCTCACTGTCTCTATGCCTTCGAAAACTTCCCGCTTTATGCGCCTGTATTTGTTCGTGTTCTCCGGTTCGTTAAAAAACATCTGGTAACGGGGGATAAGCGAAATGTCCTTCACTTCCTGTCTTACCGTTCCTTCGTTATACCTTACCAGCTTCATAATGGGCTGTTTGTGCTCTTTGTCGTGGTCGTCATCGAATACGATACATTTGCGGTAATACTGGTCGGCCACCTTGATAAACATCTTGGCTTTGGTGAGATTGTCCCGAACTACCTTGCTACCGTCGAAGTAATAAGAGGCTCCTTTCCACTTGAATATCCTGTCCTCCAATATGGCTTTGTAATTCTCGTAGAAATTCGCCACGTTGTCGAGGAAGAAGTATTTTTCGAGCTTGTATTTGATACCGGGCGAAAGAGCCATACAGTTTATAAAATCTTTCCTGCCGGTAATCAAGTCGTTCAGTTCCTCGACCAGCTTTGTTTTCTTCTTGGGTTTCAGCGTGGAGATCAAATCGTCCAACCCTTTTTCCGATTCGCTGTATTTGGTGGCTATATGGGAGAAATACAAATCGACATCGAAGGGCTTCATATACTCCATAAAGTTTATGACGGCGGAGCAAAAGTTTTGCAGGCGGGTAGCCAGATCTTTATCCTCTGAATATTTCACATCGAGCAGGTCGGCGTCGAAAAGCAGCGCCACGTTGTCGGGCTTACAGCGATCGATAATCATTCGTATGTAGTCGTCGATCGTGTTGTTCTCCTTATCCTTGATGTTTTGAATACCGCCGATCCCTATCATGGGGAGCCCCAGCACATCGCCGGAAAGGGCTTTGATTTCGCCCTCGACGATAAACAGTGTCTTTATTTTCTCAGCTAACCGGTATCTCCTGACTATGCCGGGCGTCATGTAGGTATATACACCGGTTTTCGGCGGCTGGCTGTACCGCATCGTCTTTTTCTTCCCGTCTTTATCCTCGTACTCCTGCGGTTCCATGTACCGGAGACGCTCGAAGGGGATTTGCCGTCCTTCGTATTCATAAGTGGCGACTTCTCCGTTCGGATCGCAATAGGGTAATGTAATGGCCTGTTTGCGCTCATTCAGCCCGATAACGGGTACTTCTTTCGGTTGACCGGAGTAGTATAGGGTTCGTTTGTTTTCAGCGGCAGAGAGCCCGATATTCGCCAAACGGGTATTGAGATATTCTTCTAATCGTGTCATAACAGAATGGTATCGTTTTTAACGACAATTTCGGTAGTGTCTATGGTGATGTTCATTCCCGGACGTTCGTTGTCCGGCAAAGGCGGTTCTTCCGGTATTTCCTTCGGTATGCAGGAGGCGAGGAAAAGAAGGATAAATAGTGCTTTAATTCGATTCATCGGTTGCTTTTGCCTGTTTCTCTTTCTCCAATGCTTTCAATACGACTTCCATCACATTTTTGATTGATGGAACCTCTTTACAAAGTTCGAATACCGATTCGGCTATGCTTATTTCTTCCCCTTTTACATGTATAAGTCTCTCATCTTTTGTTTCTATCAAAATAAGAGATGATTTAATGTTGTTGTCTCTTTCTCTTGCCTCTACAAAAGAGTCGAATATATCGCTTATATTTTGTTCATTCTTCGTTTCCATAATGTCAGTGGTTTTTTTATCCTTTAAATTTTTGTATATCAATATAGATAGTGTTATAATGCTAAGCACTATAAATGTCAGCATGGCGCCGGTTAGGGCCAAATCTGTTATAGCTTGTGCCTTTTCCATTTTTAAGAACTTTAATCGTGAATGTTTCCGGTGATGATCATTCGCTTCAAGTCATAGCCGGATATCTGGTAAGTGGGGTTGTCGATTCCTTTGCCGACATATCCGGCCCCGTCTTTGTCGTACTCGACTACGAATTTATATCCCTTGTATTCGAAAGTGTCGCCGGTATAGATGGGGGTTCCTGTTTTATCCTCTACATCGATGGCTTTGCCTACGGTGGCGACATCTACCTGTACGTATTTCTTTTCTATGCCGTAAATCCATTGTTCAACGAAATATCCGTAATGCCAGATTCCCGCGGCATCTCTACCTCTGTATAATTTCGATGGTTCCATAATAATAGTGTCAGACAGTTAAGGGTAATGTTAATTTATAATATCTCGAAGTTCATCACTTATATACCTTGTCTTTTTTATGGCATCTATCTCGTCAGTTGATAGGTCGCCATATTCGTATATTCTATTCGTGTAGTAATAGTCTGAGTATTCGTACTCCAATTCTCCGGTTTCTCCGTTCGGATCGTCCTCCGAGACGATTTTTCCGCTTTCGTCTCTTGTGATATTGATATTATCTTCATCGGTATATAGGTATTCCGAGTTTTCACTCATTATTTGAGAGAATGGTTTTTCTCCTTCAAATTTCAATCCTCTATTGGTCCTATGGAATGAGACTAATATTCCCGATCTGCCTCTCAACCGGGGCGATCTTTTCGATTTGCGAGCCTGTCCGACTTGACTGTCCGGCTTAAATCCGAATTGATCCAGCCATCGATTCAACTTGGTTTTTGTCATGTAGAGTTCTTCTACATGCCCGTTATCCTCTCTCAATTCTACCCGGAAAAGTTCTCTCCCGTATTCATCTTGTCCTCCCGGATAGACTTCTGCCCGGCTGTTACGATCCTCCGATCTGTACCGGGTTCCTCCGATAGAAGTTCCTTTGTCCCTTCTTCTTATAGGCGTGAATCCTTGCTCTCGAATTACTCTTTCTACTTGTTCTTTTGTTTCATAAGGGCCGACACTTACTATTTTCCCTGATTTATCTTTACTCTGATACCACCCGTCAAATGGACCTTTATATTCAGGTTGTTGTATGGCGGCTATTTTTCTTTCCCCATTTTCAAATTTTTCATAGAGAAAACCGTCCCTTCTCCTCTTAAAATCCTCTTCTGTTTCTTCTCCTATGAATTCATAACCTTTATCTTCCATTGCTCGTTCTGCTGTTGAAAGTTTTGTAACTACTTTTCTTCTTTTCATGTTTTCCGTGAAATACTCCGCATAATTCCCGAAGTCATAGATAAAACCTTTCTTTTTAGGGTTAAATCTGTTTTCATACCATAATCTTTTCATTTTTTTTGTTTTTATTGGTTAGTAATTTGTTTGGTTAAAAGGGTAGATTATCATCTTCCGGCTTACAGGCCCCTATGATTATGATCTCTTTTTTGCATGAAGCAACGGTAGAAAGAATAAAAACCTCTTTACCGGTTATTCCGGCCAAACGATAAGCCTCTTTCGATGCACTTTCGAATGAATCGTGCTTGTATGTGGGGCTGTTTCCTCCCTCTACATAAATCATATAAAATCCTGCTTGTTTCATATTCTTTTATTTTTATGGTTAGTATTCGAATATTCTTTTACCGGCGATTTCCTCTATTTTTTGCATGGCGAGATAAGGAATCTTCGTGCGTCCACTCAGCCAATAAGAGAGCACGTAGCGCGTTATTCCGCAGTCCCGCATGATCTGTTCCCGGATTTCCGGGAGTATGCCGACCGGTATTGTCGAAAGCCACGCTAACAGCCTGTCGTTGTTCGTTGTGTCTGTAGTCTTTTTCATATTTTTTTTGCTTGTTTTGTGTCGTTTTACTTATTTTGTGTAGGATTACACACGACAAAAGTACATAAATTCACTATATAAGTACATATATGTATGTTAATTATTATAAAATACACACTTGTAAATTTATAATACGATGAATTACAAACTATTAAAAGAATCTATCAAAAATAGCAACTACCCATATAGGGAGTTCGCCAATGTCACACAAAAAACAGAGTCAGGACTACGTAGATCTATTGACAATCAAACTTTGACTGTCTTTTCTTTGGAAAAAATATGTGATTTATTAGAAATTTCACCTTCTACCTTTTTTGACGATGCCAGTTCTGTAACAGTATCGGGTAATCAAAACCACATAGGAGGTATAGGAAATGGCAATCGAATCGTTTTCACATCTCCCGAAGTAAAGGCACTAAAACAACGTATTAAGGACCTTGAAAAAATTATTGATTCACAAGAAAAAATGATTGAATTACTAACCAATAAAAAATAGTCATTATGAAAAAAATAGTTTTATTCCTTTTACCTCTATTGTTATTGTCTTGCAATAATACCAAAGAAAACGAACCAAAAGAACCTGAAAAAGAAGTACAAAAATATTATGAATTGTGGTTTTATCCTTCTCGATATCATGATCTAACATTAGATTTTTGGATTTCAAGAAAAACAACGACAATTCCGGCATCAGAAAAATACGAACCGGTAAAGATATCTGTACCTATCAATAAAGAAAACAGAGAGGTTTTTTCTCTCCATTGGTGGGACGGAGAACACATTCATATTTACGGACAAAGCAAGTATTATGAAATACGGGGTATGAAAGAAAATGAATATTATAGGATTAGTTGTATCGATGAAATCTCAGAATTAGTTGAAGAACAAGTTGAAAGCATAGATATCGATATAAGGTGTATAAGTAGTTATAAATAAAGGATTTTATTATGGGATTTCTTAATGAACAAATAGATATCAATATAAAAATGTCTAAAAGAGTAAAATACTTTTTTATAGGACTTTTTATAGGTATTCTATCTTCTTTTATTGGGATATATATTAGTTCTGAATTTTTTGTAGAGCCTATTCATACAGAAAATATACAAAACTCATATAATGCTGGTTTGAAAAAAGGATTTCATATCGCCGATTCTCTATATAAAGAAACACTTGGTAATATGCCCCTTTCTGGAACTGATTTTAGTCTCAATAAAATTAAATTTATAGACTATAATCATTCTTTTAGCTATGATGATCACCTATTGGGCATTATATTATACGATGATAAAATAGGAGAGCCAATTCCAAAGGGTTATTCATATATGGACCTTGATAATTTAATTATCTCAAAAGCTAAAAAAATGGGAGGTAATAGAATCCTTCAAAGAAGAAATATACCTCCAATGTATGAGATATATTATCATAGGAACCGTTTATTTGAATGAATAATAACTACTTATACATTATTCTACCGGGCGAAATACGGGAGAAACGCCCCGTATTTCTCTTAAAATCTTCGTTGAAAATCAATCATTTATACAACTCTATCCCCTTGAATAAGGTCTTGTCACCCCGACTGATTTATAAAAACACTGATAATTAATTATCAGTGTTTTTCTTTTTATATCCAGTCTTAAAAATATGGGCCTAATAGGCAAATGGTAGGCCGGTAATCGCATTAATAGACATTCATACAGGTTTTGATTCCGAAAAAAATAGACACTGCTAATCGTCAAGTCATTGATTTTGCTAATATAAAAGCAAAATAGAATTTCTATAAATTTACTTTGCATAATAGTACCTCATGGAGACAAAAACGGTCACAATATCATCATGAACCGTGTAGATAATACGATGTTCGGAATTGATACGACGAGACCAATACCCGGTGAACTCATATCTCAGAAGTTCATCACTGTTTTTTAATTATTTATGTACATTTGCAAAAACTATTCAGAGATGGAACAAAAGAGTGAAATCGTATTATATCAACCAGAAGGTTCTGTAAGTCTGGAAGTCCGTTTAGAAAATGAGACCGTATGGCTGACACAACAACAAATGTCCGAATTATTTCAAACAACCAAGCAAAATATAAGTTTACACACTGGTAATATATTTAAAGAAAAAGAATTGGATCGGGATTCAGTTGTCAAGGAATCCTTTACAACTGCCAGTGATGGGAAAAGTTACCGTACGAAATATTATAATTTAGATGTAATTATATCCGTCGGATATCGGGTAAAGAGTCAAAGAGGTACACAGTTCCGCCAGTGGGCGAACAAAGTCCTAAAAGAATACATGCTGAAAGGTTATTCCATCAATCAAAAGCTCGACAGTTTAGAGAAAAGAATTGATAACCGACTGAGAGAACACGACTCCGAAATACAAAGGCTCAGTAACCAAGTAGATTTTTTTGTCCGCCATTCCTTACCGCCGATAGAGGGAATATTTTTTGCCGGCCAGATATTCGACGCCTACAAATTCGTTTGCGATCTTGTCAAGTCAGCCCGAAAGAGTATCGTCCTTTTCGACAACTACATAGACGAGTCTGTCTTGACTTTATTCGGGAAACGAGGAAAATCGGTATCGGTGGTGATTTATACGGATAAGATCACTCCGCAATTAGAGCTCGACATCAAGCGATTCAACGCTCAATATTCGCCTGTAAAGGTCAAGTTATACACAAAGGCGCACGATCGGTTCCTAATCATCGATGGGGAAATCTACCATATAGGCGCTTCGCTGAAAGACTTGGGAAAGAAACTTTTCGCCTTCTCGAAAATATCGGCTATTCCACCCGAAATCATATATAAACAAATTGACTCGTGAACGTTATGCGACCTCGTACCGATAAAATAGAAATCTCCGGTAATCTGCTTACAGGGGTATTCCATATCTACATCTTCAAACAAGCTAATGCCTATATCGCCTATTGTCCCTCCATCGATTTAGCCGTATCCGGGAACAGCATACGAAATGCGGAAGAGTCCTTCCAAGAATCCGTGTCGATACATCTCGACTATCAGATAAAGAATAAAGAACTCTTGAAGGACTTGAAAAAGCACAAATGGAAAAGACTATATCTTATTAAAAACAAGAAAAGCCGGTGATTGACCGGCTTTTTCATTTTTATACTTCGGTAGTTACGTTAAATACATTCTTGTTACCCGACCGACTTCAATCCAATCAAAGTTAGAAATTCAATACAACAAGGGAAATTTATCACCAACAAAAAATAATTGCTAATAATTATTTCGATTATTCCCGATAATTAGTATTATAATAATAAAGCCAAACAAACATCTAATTATCAATATTTTACAAGAACTACAAATCTTATTTCCATTTATTTTTTATTGCAATTTTAAATATATTATATTTTAGAATCATTTTTTATATACTTAAATAATGAATATAAAATAAAAATATCTACATTTGAAAACCTGAAATAAACACAAAGACTCAAAATATACTCGAATTATCCTTAATAATCCATTATTTACCCATATAATTTTAATCATTATGAGAAAAACATTTCTAGGAGTACTCGTTTTTATGAGTCAATTGATTTTTGCCCAAGGAATCGAGGTAATCAGTACCAAAGCCCTTACACTCGACGGGCAAGGAGTATTTCTCCCGAAGATAAGTCCGAAGGGGGATTGCGTTCTAGTAACCAACGAAGACATGAGCGGTCTGAAAAAATTTGATCTTGCAACCGGGAAATTGACGACCATTACCAATGACCGAAGTGCTGGGTTTAATGCCCAATTTTCCGAAGACGGCTCTACCGTAATTTATAGAAAGAGCGAATATAAAGGGAAACTTCGCTACTCATCATTAAACAGTGTAAATCTACAAACCGGGAAAACAGAACAACTAGTAAAACCTACCCGAAATCTAGAAGGTGTGACTGTAAAAGGAGGTACGGTTCTCGCTGTAAATAATGGCAAACTTATTTCTAAACGGATTGCCGGTAAAAAGCTGAAAACCCTCCCGGCTATCCCAAGTATTAAGAACAGCCAGCTTTACATTACAATCGATGGAAAAACAAAGCAACTCTCTCCCAACGGAACAAATGTAGGATATTTATGGCCATCGGTTTCTCCCGATGGGGGAAAACTTCTCTATTATGTCATTGACGAAGCAAAAGCATACGTCTGCAATATAGATGGAACAAATCCGGTTTCTTTGGGGACATTGCGTGCGCCAGTCTGGTTAGGTAACGATTGGGTCGTAGGCATGGTAGATTATGATAACGGGGAAATCGTTACTTACTCCCAAATATTCGCCGTTACGTCACAAGGCACTCATCGCACAGCATTGACAGATCAATCAAAAATCTGCATGTACCCTTCTGCATCCGACGATGCTTCCAAAATCGTCTATACGACACAAAATGGAGAGATATTTTTAATGAATGTAGCAACCTCAAAATAATTAATCACCATGAAACTCAATAAACTTCTATCGATATGCTTAGGAATAACGTTAGCATTTTCGGTAAGTGCAAACGATCTAAGCAAGGCCAGAATATATATTAATCCGGGGCACGGCGGTTGGGGGCCTAACGACCGGCCGATGGCAACGATCAATTATGCTCAAATGGATACCCTCGGATTCTTCGAAACAAATACGAACTTGATAAAGGGAATGGCCCTAAGGGAAGAACTCGTAAAAGCCGGAGCCGGATATGTGAGAATGTCGCGCACGGTAAACGGCGTCGTAGCGGCCGATGATGAACACAAAACCGAAAACGACAAATACATCGAGACTCAGCCCGGAGAAAGTGGAACTCAACAGTTAGTTACCCTATCGGTGATTTGTCAAGATGTAGAGGCCAACAATATGGATTATTTCATTTCGATCCATAGTAATGCTGCAACTGAGGGGAGCAGTACGAATTATCCGCTGATTCTCTATCGAGGGACCGATTCGGAATCGGGAAACGGATTGACAAACGCCCGCGATATGGCTCGTGCCGCATGGCCATATGTCAACAAGAACGAAGTTACCTATAAATCCTATTATACCGGTGAAAACGACAACAACAGCCGGGGCGACATATCTTTCTATGGTAGCTCGTCCTCAAACAGCATGGGATATACCGGTTATCTCGGTGTTTTGAAACACGGGTGTGACGGCTTCCTTTGTGAAGGCTGTTTCCACACCTATCAACCCGAACGCCAAAGACTTCTCAACAAAGACTACTGCAAACAAGAAGGTATGCGATATGCTCGGGCCATACGTGCATGGTTCAACGACGATAGCGAAACCACCGGCTGCATTATGGGAACTGTTAAAGATAAATATAACACTCTCGAACACGACCTCTATAAATACAAAATCAATTCGATCGATTCCTATGCTCCCTTGAACAACGTAACTATTATCCTTCAAAACGAGAACGGTGAAGAAGTAGGCCGATATACAACCGATAAAGAATATAATGGATTATTCGTATTTACCGATTTGACTCCCGGAAACTACAATCTGGTATTCGACATCGAGGGATTCTGGAAAGAAACCGAACCAATCGAAGTCATCGTCAATGAAACTGCATTCATTAATAAAAGGCTGACCGATTTGGAACACGAAGAACCCTCTGATGAAGAAATAGAAGAGGAAGTGCTTGATTATCCACACCCCGACCAAGACGGAGATATTGCAGCAGCGGCATATTACAATCTCACCAAAGAAACAGAAATTACCGACATCGAAGCCTTGAATGGACTTACCGTACGTCGGGCAATCCTGCGAGACAACAAATATTATGTATTGGCAGTAGATGAAAATAAAATTCCTAAACTCTTGGTTCTGAATCCAGCAACCGGAGAACTCATTAAAGAAATGAGTACCGAAGGTCTTGTAACCGAAGGTTATAACGGGAAAGAATTACCCTATATACTATCCGATATCGCCTTCACTATCGACGGCGTGCTTATTGGGACAAACTCGACGGTCATCGGCAAAGAAGGCAATGCGTATCAAACCGGAGACTTTTACGTATATAAATGGCAGGGAAGTGAAACGACCTCGTTAGAAGATTCAGCCCCGGTTGTCGTCGCTACATTACAAACGAATACAAGTGCCAGCCTCGCAGCCGCCGGAAATAACAACTCCAACTATATAGCCAACACCATCGCTGTAAGCGGCACGATCGACGATTTCCAACTGTATTTCGACTCCCATGCCGGAAACGCTTGGAATACGGCATACGGTATCAGATATGTATGTTGGAACATTAAAAACGGAGAAGTGGCCGGATTCCAGAAAAACGATACGGACTTCGACGAAAGTCAAATCGGAGAAAAAGCCCATATCACACTCTCGCCCTTAGCAAAAAGTAGATTGATCATAGACGGTACACTCACGGCCCCAAGAGAATTTTTAATGGACTGGATGAGCGATCAGGGAATCATGCTAGCCGATTTCTCGGATAACATTCCGGTAGAGTCATACGGAGCGAATTATTTCCGTTACGCCGATAAAATTTATATGAGCGCACCCATTTGTGAAAGTCAAGGAGATGGAAATTATTCTTATAAAGTTCGTTTATATGACATTACGAATGGAATAGATCAAGCCCAAAACATCGGAGATACCGAATCTTTCATCTCCACTACGGGACTTTCTCCAATGACAAGTATAGGAATCGTAGATAATTCCGATATAGATATATACCTGTTGGCTGGAAACAAAATCGTAAAATACACGACCAAAGGCATGGAGCAATCCGAATCTCCCGCCCGTATATTTGCATACGGTTTATCCTATGACGAAACAGAAGACGGATATATTATCAACTTCAACTTAAACGAGGATGCCACATCTGTAAACTTGATATTGAATAATCCAGAAACAGGCGAAGCTGTTCAAACGATTGCATTAGGAGCGCTACCAAAGGGAGCGAATCAGACTACTATATCCAGAGCCGATCTTCCTGCCGAAAAGCTGAATTGGAGTATTCAAGCCATCGCCGGAAACGTCACGAAATTTACGAAAATATCCGACGACAGTCCTCTATACCAGTACTATGCGCCATACGGTGTCGCCATCGATAAATCACCTGAAAGCGACTACTTCGGACGTATCTATATAACGAACACTGCTGCCGGAACAGTAAGTGCAGGAAATCCTTCACAAGCCCAAACCTCGACAGTGGGTGTGTATGTACTCGGTGCAGACATAAGCGATATTACTCAACAAGGCTCCACAGCTTATAGCGGAACCATATCTTGGAGCGGAGAAACCGGTATGGGTCCGAAAAAAGCAGCCGTAGCATCAGATGGACGAGTATTCCTATGCGACGCCAGCACGAACAACGCAGGTATTTACCTGATGAACCCCGAAACCTTTGATATTTCTTCTATATTTACAGGAGCTACAAATTCGAATGGCAGCCTAATGATAGGAGGCAAATATGTATGCGGCCAAATAACAGCCGTAGGTATTCGAGGAGAAGGTGCTACAACTCAACTTTATGCCATAGATAAAACGGCTTCGGGTTCATCTTGGAAAAAATTTATCAACGTCTATAACATCGGCGAATCGAATACATGGACAACTGCGCCCAACGAATCGAAAGCCGCCAGTAGTTACGTGGGCAACGACAACAGCAGTATCGTTCCCGTTTCTACCGGATATTGGGCCGCACAATACAGAGGTGGCGGAAGCAACTCTCCCGCAAATCCATGTATGTTCTATTACAGCGATCAATACCAAGATGCCGTATTTAATACAGCCGAGCCCAACATCATCGGTGAGTCGTCCCAAAACGGAGCTCTCGCCGTCAATGAAAAAGAACAGCTTATAGCCCTTAGCGTAAATGGCGGAGTGGCCGTGTACTCCTACAAGATGAAAGAGGGAATACCTTCTGTCACGGAAAAATTCCGAAAAGAAATTGCCGAAATGGGCGGTTATGTTAATGATTTCGAATTCGACTATGCCGGGAACTTATATGCGGTATCCAATGCCGGTGAAAGATTAGCCGTATGGGCTATGCCTACCAGTGACAACAGTTGTGTGACACCCGCAAAGAAATCATTGGTATTGAACAATATATATACAGGCATAGAAAATGCAGTAAGCATTTCACGTATATCGCCCAACCCCACGACGGGAATCATTACGATATCTGCTCAAAATACAATCGAAACGGTCGAAATATATAATATAGCCGGTTCTCTGGTAATGAGACAAGCCCATGTAGGTACGACAACTATTTCTCTCGACCTTTCCGATCTTGCTGGCGGTATGTATTTTGTAAAAGTGAACGATGGTAAAGCCGTGAAAGTCATCAAAAAATAAAATGCTAAACTATCCCGACTCATCTCTTTGAATAATAAAGATATAGTCCTACACAAAATCCCCCGCCTTGAAAAAGAGCGGGGGATTTATACATTTCTGTTAATTACGATCACTACTTTTATTACCCATTTTTATTTCTCTCGCCTCAAAAAGACAAACCTAGTAACAGGCCCCATCTTACATTTGAAACTCCCCCATAAGTTCGTATGTGTCTGGTTCATAGCCAAAACGGAAAAACAAAGAGAACACACCGAGCAAACGAAAAATATCAGACCCGTAGTAGAAAGGGTATCGCCCAACCCCACCAACGGAGAAACGATACCTCCAAAAGCAAAACCTGCTGCACCGAACAATGCAGAGGCCGTTCCCGAATTGGCTCGCTCACAATCCATGTCCAAAGTCGTAGAAGCTGTAAAAGTCAATCCCATAGAAAAAAGCAACACAAACAGCACAGCCTCATATACAGCAAAATGATATTCATTACTAAGGATTACAAACTCTACCGCAATTTCAAACTCCCCGCACGAAAATCCTCTCTTCAAAAATGAAAACAATTTCTAATATCTTCTTAACAATAAGGACTATATCAAAAACATTTTTCACATTTAAAGCCATACTATCCTAAAAATAACTTCATCGACTACATATTAACAGAAAGATACCGTATATTTGTCCCTCAAACTTTTGGATATGAAAAAAATAATAGGACTTTTTATATTCATGGGGCTGCTTTCCGCCACCACCGTCCAAGCACAAAATTACAATACGAAGTGCTTAGGCATATCAGCCGGATACATGTTCGATACAGAAAACGTACAAGCAGGAGTTTTCATGCATCTCCCCTTTGCAAAAAACTGGCGAGTAGTGCCGTCGGTCAACTACACATTCTCGCACCACGACCTCAACGAATGGGAAATCAACGGGAACATTCATTACCTCATTCCTTTCGCCGGTCGATTCTCGGTATATCCCTTAGCCGGTATCGCGTTTCAAAGTTGGAGGGGAAATGCGTTACAAAACGATAAAGAACTCTCCAATACCCGAAATAAATTCGGAATAAACGCCGGAGCCGGATTCGAAATGAACATCTCCCGCCACTTAAACCTACATATAGAGGGAAAATATATTTTCATAAACGACTTCAATCAGGCTAATATTTCTATTGGTCTCGGATACAAATTCTAATTCCCCATGAGTTTGTCTCCGTCTCCCTCCCGACGTTTCCATGTCGTTTCTCTGCAAGTCCCTTTTCCACCGGACTATGGAGGGGTTATCGATATTTACTATAAGTTGAAAGCGTTAAAAAAAATGGGCTACGAGACATGGCTACACACATTCCAATACGACCGGAGTAGAGCCGAACAACTGAACGAAGTAGCCGCCAGAGTCTCTTACTATCCGCGCCACCGGTCTGTTATCCGCCAGCTTTCGCATATCCCTTATATAGTTTCCAGTCGCCATTGTTCAAAACTTCTCGACGATCTGCTTTCCGACAATGCCCCCATACTGTTCGAAGGTCTGCATTGCTGCGCCTTTCTATCCGACAAACGGCTGAAAGACCGTGTCAAATTAGTCCGAACGCACAACATCGAGCACGAATATTACAAAGAATTATCCCGCAAGGCATCAGGGTGGAAAAAGCTCTACTACGAACTCGAAACTGTCAAATTGGCAAAATACGAAAAGATACTCCTGCATGCCGATGCCATTTTAGCGATCTCCGAGAGCGACCGCTGTTATTTCTCGTCGAGATACCCGCAAATCCCGGTGTCGCTGCTTCCCGCCTTTCACGCATACGCCGAAGTAGCCCCTGCCGGCCCGAAGGAGAACTATATCCTTTATCACGGAAACCTTTCGGTCGAAGAGAACATCGAAGCCGCCGAATACCTGTTACGGCAAGTCGTCCCGCTCACACAAGGCACATCATGGATATTCGCCGGAAAAAATCCCCCGGAAACACTCGCTCGGCTGGTCGAACGGACACCCGGTGCACAACTCATCGCCAATCCCTCGGAAGAACAAATGAACCAGCTTATCGAAAAAGCGGCAGCCAACCTGCTCGTCACATTCCAACCCACGGGATTAAAACTGAAACTATTGAATGCCCTCTTTCACGGAGGACACTGTATCGTAAACAGCAAAATGCTGTTCGGCACAGGCTTGGACAAAGCCTGCCTCATTGCCGATACGCCTCAGGCTATGGCTCGCGCTGTCGAAACCGCCTTAAACGAACCTTTCGACCAAGCCAAACGCACCGAACGAATACAGCTGCTGAAAGCGTACGATAACGAAAAGAATATTCATATCCTTTCCGATCTTCTCGAAGAGAAACTCAGGTAAATCACAAATAAACAATCATTCAACCCCTCTCCGCAGAACAAAGGTCTGTGGGCCTACCACCCTATACCGCTGACGCAACTGCCCATAATGCTACGGGACACGGCCGGGGAGAAGGGCTAATACCTTCGATAACGAGAAAAGAGTGATGCATATCTCTCTCCCTCTGTGTTCCTGAAAGGAATATAGGGGGAGTGCCCGAAGGGCGAGGGGGTTGAAAAGAATATCAAAAATAACATGTCAATCCTCCCCCTGCCGATAGGGAAAGTACCCGTAGAAAAAAGAAGGAGTGAAAACAACGGTAAAGCCAAAATGTTGAACACCAACACCCTCCTCCTCTGTGTTTTGCAACGCAAAATATAGGGGAGGTGTCCGAAGGACGGAGGGGTTAAAGAAAAAGACAAAAAAGTATGGCTATTCTGCCTTTACAGGAAAATCCAAAGCCCTCATAAATCCTATATGATTTATGAGGGCTTTCTATGAGGAACACTTCGAATGAGCCTAAAAACAATTCGGCTATACTTTATTTATAATCTTTCAGCATCTCCTGCAAACGTTGACGGGCAAAAAAGATTCGGCTTTTTACCGTGCCCAAAGGCAAATCCATTTTTTCGGCAATCTCGTGATATTTATACCCTGCCACATGCATAGAAAACGGTATCCGATACTCCTCGCTGAAACTATTGATAGCCGTTGTAATCTCCTTCACCGTAAAAGAACCTTCCGGCGACGCGAATCCCGAGTCTTGGGGCAAATTCAAGTGATACAGATCTTCTGTCTGGTCTATAATAGTCTGGTTCCGTACAACCCTGCGATAATTATTGATAAAAATATTTCGCATGATGGTAAACACCCAACCTTTGAAATTGACATTGTCGATATATTTATCTTCGTTGTCGAGAGCTTTAAGAGTCGTATCTTGAAGCAAATCTTTCGCTTCTTCCCGGTTTGCGGTAAGCATATAAGCGAAGTTTAGCAAATTGTCTTGGAGACCTAACAATCTATCTTGAAATTTTAGAGAGTTCATAATTGAAAATTTTGATGATTTTGTAATTCTTGTTTACTACTTATACTACTACTTTGTATTACGAAAATGCATCGAAAATCTACTCATACTAACTACTACAATCTGAAATTTCTACATTCTCCTAAACGTCTTCGAAACATTCAGCTATTTCAAAGGGGCTCAAAAAAAATCTGTTTTCGCAAAATACAATCCCATAATATTGTTCTGATTATTTTTTATTTACTTTGTAACATATTTCTTATCTTTTTTAATTGTGCTTCTTAATATTAAACACATAGGTTCATGAAAAAGTTTCACAAACATATCTTTTTTCTCATATTATTTTTCCAGTATTTTGTATCGAATTCACAAAACACTGTTTATCAAATAGATATAACCAAAGAAATCGGGAGTACGACTTGGCGATATTTAAGAGCCGGTTTACACCAAGCCCAAGAACAAAATGCAAAAGCCGTCATACTACGGCTGAACACCTACGGGGGAACTGTCGTTCACGCCGATTCCATGAGAACGGCCATACTCAATGCACCCATTCCCGTCTATGCTTTCGTCGACAACAATGCCGCATCGGCAGGAGCACTCATCGCCATAGCCTGCGACAGTATCTATATGCGCAGCAGCGCAAGCATGGGAGCCGCTACGGTAGTCAATGAAACCGGAGCCGCCATGCCCGACAAATACCAGTCATACATGCGGGCGACCATGCGGGCGACGGCCGAGTCACACGGAAAAGACGAATCGGGAAACTGGCGGCGCAATCCGCTCATAGCCGAAGCTATGGTCGACGAAAGAGTAATCGTCCCCAATCTTTGCGATTCGGGCAAAGTACTCACCCTTACGGCAAACGAGGCCATCGCCCAAAAATATTGCGAAGGCATAGTCGATAACGTCGACGAGATCATTTCGCAAAAACTCCGGTACGAGACTTATACTTTACAAGAATTCAAACCCTCGCTCTTCGACGATATCGCCGGTTTTCTCACCCACCCCGCCTTTCAGGCTCTCATGGTAACGCTCATATTCGGCGGTATCTTCATGGAACTGAAAACACCGGGCATAGGATTGCCTTCGGCCATTGCCTGTACCGCAGCCGTACTTTATTTCACTCCACTTTACATCGACGGATTAGCCGCGAACTGGGAAATACTGCTTTTCGTCATCGGCATCATTCTGCTCATTTTCGAATTTCTCGTTATCCCCGGCTTCGGTATAGCCGGCATTTCGGGCTCCATTCTGATATTAGGAGCACTCATTTTGGCATTGGTCGGGAATGTCAATTTCGATTTCAACTTTGTTTCTGCCGCCGACATCAGCAAAGGAATAATAACTGTCATCTCGGGAGTCATTATTTCCGTAGCTTTACTCTTTTGGTTTTTCCAAAAAATCGGCAGTAAAGGCCCACTCGGACGTTTAGCCCTTCAAGCGGATCAAGCCACAGAAAAAGGATACATCGGAGTTCCCTCCGAATTACAAGAATATATCGGAAAAGAAGGACTCGCGGCAACCATACTCCGACCCTCCGGGAAAGTAACCATCGGCGACAGACAGTTCGACGCCGTAGCCCTTCACGGATACATCGAAAAAGGAGCGGGTATAAAAGTTGTCAAATACGAAAACGCGCAGCTTTATGTGATCGAAATCAAATAAAAAAACGTTATAAGAAATTCAATATGAAATTCATCGGTATTATTCCGGCTCGCTACGCCTCTACCCGATTCCCCGGGAAACCGCTGGCCGACATGAAAGGGAAATATATGATTCAACGGGTCTACGAGCAAGTCCGCAAAATCCTCGACAATGTATGTGTCGCCACTGACGATGACCGAATATTCAACGCCGTGAAATCTTTCGGCGGGAACGTTGTCATGACATCGGCCGAACACCGTAGCGGAACAGACCGTTGCTTCGAAGCCTACAATCGTCTGGGCGGAAACGAAGACGTAATCATCAACATTCAAGGAGACGAACCGTTTATCAAACCCGAACAGATCGAGAGCCTTATCGCTTGCTTCGATTCGCCTCAAACCCAGATAGCGACCCTCGTGCGCCCCTTCGAGGCAACCGAAGGTTACGAGGCCCTCGCCAATCCCAACTCTCCGAAGGTCATTCTCAACGACAAAAACGAAGCACTCTATTTCAGCCGTTCGATAATTCCCTATATGAGAAATATATCCCCAGAACAATGGCCCGATAAATACGTTTACTACAAGCACATCGGCATGTATGGATACAGAGCCGACATATTGTCCCAGATCACCCGGCTGCCCCAGTCGTCGCTCGAAATCGCCGAATCGCTCGAACAACTCCGGTGGCTACAAAACGGCTATACGATTAAAGTAGGCATCACCACACAAGAAACAATCAGTATAGATACCCCCGATGATTTACAAAAAGCACTCACCCTACTCTGAAAATTATGACATTAGACCGAACAACGACACCGCCTGTCGGAACATTTCCGCCCCTATCCCTGCCCGCACCCGGTATCCATGCTTTATCGAACGGCATCGAAATCATCGCCTGTAATCGAGGTGACGAAGACGTGTGCCGCATAGACCTTATGTTCGAAGGAGGTTACTATACCGAACAGAAACCGGGCACAGCCGCCCTCACCTTATTGATGCTCAAAGAAGGCGCTGCGGGCAAAAGCTCGGAAGAGATAGCTGAATCATTCGACTACCACGGAGCATGGCTGCAAACCTCCGCATCGAGTCACTATCTCTATGTCACGCTCTACACGCTCAATCGGCATCTCGATACCTGCCTATCTCTGCTGGCAGACATCGTTATACGACCCGATTTCCCGGAAAAAGAATTCACCCGGCTCAAAGAACGGCGTCTCCAACAACTGCTCGTTCAGAAAGAAAAAGTAGACGTCCTCGCATCCGAAACTTTTCTCTCTATGATTTTCGGGGACAAGCACCCTTACGGACGGGCTGTCACCCCCGACCACATAAGCCATATCACAACCGAAGACCTCCGAGACTACCATCGGCAGCACATCGCTCCCGGGAGATGTCGTATCTTCATCGCCGGAAAAATCACCGGGAAACTTCTCGATAATTTGGAACTCCACTTCGGCCACACATGGAATGTACCCTCTGTCGATTCTGCGATAATCCCCGCTTTCCCCATACATCGTGCCGAAAATCCGATAATAGTCACCCACAAAGAAAACGCCCTCCAATCCGGAATCCGAATGGGACTGCCGGTCATCGGCCGGGAAAACCCCGATTTCTTCGCCCTGAAACTGCTCTGCACTATACTCGGCGGATATTTCGGCAGCAGACTCATGTCCAACATACGGGAAGAAAAGGGCTATACCTATGGCATATCCTCCTCTATCGCAGCCATGCGATACGGAAGCTATTTAACCATATCGACCCAAACCGGAACCGAATTCACCCGACCGCTCATCGACGAAGTCTTCGCCGAAATAGATCGACTCAGAAACGAGCCCGTCCCGACCGACGAGTTCATCACCGTACAAAACTACCTGAGAGGAGACATGGCTCGTACCCTCGACTCCCCCTTTTCCATAGCGGACTACTACCTTTCATTGAAAGCCAACGATCTCCCGGTCGAATATTTTGCGCAGCAAGACGAAGCCATACGGCAACTGTCACCCGGCGATCTACTATCGGCAGCACAAAAATATCTCGTCCCCTCACAATTCTACATAGCCGTTGCCGGAGACAAGAACAAAATTCCCCCGCTCTCCCTACCTTGACAAATCCCCTTCTCCTCTACCACGCCCCCTATTGTTACTCGACACCCCAATGCTACGGGGGGGGGGTGGCATTAGCCATACAGAGGAGGTAGCACGTAGTGACGGAGGGGTTGAAAACAGCCTCTCATCTGCCGGTTTATATTGGACAAATCACATTTTCACCATACGTTTGGGGGACCCGCTCCAAGAGCAACCCATACAATAAACTGTTTCAAGATCGAAACCATCGAGAGTCTCGCCCTCTTTGCGGGCAACGACTACCCCTCCATCGGTCACATACACCGCCCTACGCTCTCCCTTACCGTTCTTCACATACATCGAAGACACTTTACACTGCGGACAAAGCAATTTTCTCATCGTACAAATAGTTTACCCAATCGATACCGAATATACAAAAAAAGGACCTCGGAAAAAACAATTCTTCCAAAGTCCCTTTTTCAATCACTTATAAGAAATAATCCTTGACAATTACCTCTCACCCAGTTTTTCGTCCATATACAAAATACTGGCTTCGTCTTTACAACGTTTCAACTTCTCGACAATGCCCAAAGCCGTAGCCTCTTCTTCTACTTGCTCACGCACATAGCCCCAGAGAAAATCTTGCGAAGCCTTATCCTTTTCGGAAGAAGCGACATTTACCAACTCATCGATAAGAGAAGATACATGGCACTCGTGTTTATAAACATTTTCAAAAGCATCGAGCACACTCTCCCATTCCTGAGGAACGACATCTATCTTATCTACTTTGGCCACACCGCCGCGCTTCGATACATAATCGGCCAAGTCGTAAGCATGCCCCAACTCTTCCTGAGACTGTTTTCTCATCCAACTAGCAAATCCGTCATATCCCAATTTTTTGAAATAAAACGACATCGATAAGTAAAGATTCGACGACCACATTTCAGCCGCAATCTGAACGTTAATGGCTTCTTGTAATTTCTGTGAAATCATAATGGTTTATTTTTATATGTTAATACTCATTTTCATTACATATTGATAATATACAAAAATTATACCATCACATAATAATAAGACTTTACCATAACCTAAAAATAAAAACCAAGACAATACAACCTCTTTAATGACATAATTGCAGAATCATTTTGTCCGAATTTGACATTCTTTGAGACGGATTACAGAATACAAATACATAGAATACAACTACCAATAATCCTATAATAAAGCCAGCAAGAACCCACGATTTGACAGTAGAGTCGACACGTAGCGCATCATCGTATCTACGGCTATCGGAGTAATTATTTATTTCAAGGTATAAAGCAACGCTCGCCCGGATTTTGTCATTGAGATTCTTGCAGGTTTTGTTTCAGCCCCTTCGCCCTACGGGCACTCCCTCCTATATCGATTGTTGCGATACAGAGGGAAAGGATTAAATGTGTTGCTTTGAACGGTCTTTTTATCTTTTCGGTTCTTTGTGAGTATTCCCCCTTCTCCCCTGTATTGCGCAGCAATATAGGGGAGAGACAGAGGAGCGGCAGCGACGAAGAGAGGGGTTAAAAAAGAAGCACATAGGATTTTTTTGTAGAACTAACCCCCTCCCCCGATGGGCACTCCCCCTATACCGCTGCGCGGCACAGGGGGAGAGATTTAAAAGTGTCGCTTCGAATATTTTAAACTCCTCCATTGCCGTGCCCCGTAGCTTTATGGGGTATTTCTGTTTCACTATCGGAAACATTCAAAACTCCTCTCCTGCCGTGCCCCGTAGCATTGCGGGGTGTTGTACTCAGCAAAATATAGGGGAAGTGGCACGTAGTGACGGAGGGGTTGAAAACAGCCTCTCATCAGCCGATTTATATTGGACATTTACCCCCTTCTCTTTTCCGTTAAAAGAACATTTCCGGCTAAAAATACTCCGGCCTATGGGAGAAAACGAAAAAGGAAAGCATCGGGGAGAAAACAAAAAAGCACCTGCGACCAAACGGCCACAGATGCTTATACATAATAAGATACAAATGATTACTTACTCAAAGCCTGAGCTACATCAACAGCACAAGCCACGGTGCAACCCACCATAGGGTTATTACCGATACCGAGGAATCCCATCATCTCTACGTGAGCAGGAACTGACGAAGACCCGGCAAACTGAGCATCGCTGTGCATACGACCCATTGTATCGGTCATACCGTAAGAAGCAGGACCGGCAGCCATGTTGTCGGGGTGGAGCGTACGACCCGTACCGCCACCGGAAGCTACCGAGAAATATTTCTTACCCTTCTCTACGCACTCTTTCTTGTAAGTACCGGCTACGGGGTGTTGGAAACGGGTAGGGTTCGTAGAGTTACCCGTGATAGATACGTCTACACCTTCGTGCCACATGATAGCCACGCCTTCGCGCACATCATCGGCTCCATAACATTTTACTTTGGCACGTTCACCTTTGGAATAAGCTATTTCACGAACTACCTTCAACTCGCCCGTATAATAGTCGAATTGTGTTTGCACGTAGGTAAATCCATTGATACGCGAAATGATTTGAGCGGCATCTTTACCCAGACCGTTCAAAATACAACGCAAAGGTTCCTTGCGCACTTTATCGGCCTTAGCGGCAATTTTGATAGCGCCCTCGGCTGCGGCGAACGACTCGTGGCCGGCAAGGAATGCAAAACATTTCGTCTCTTCGCGAAGCAGACGAGCGGCCAAATTTCCATGTCCGAGACCCACTTTGCGGTCATCGGCTACCGAACCGGGAATACAGAACGACTGTAAACCGATACCGATAGCTTCGGCTGCATCGGCTGCATTCTTACAGCCTTTCTTCAAAGCGATGGCAGCGCCCACCACGTAAGCCCATTTTGCATTCTCGAAACAAATAGGTTGTGTCTCCTCACAAGTTTTATAAGGATCGAGTCCATAAGATTCGCAGATAGCGTTAGCCTCTTCAATATCTTTAATACCGTTAGCGTTCAAAGCGGCAAGAATTTGCTTGATACGACGGTCTTGACTTTCAAATTTCACTTCTCTAATCATAGTAACTTCCTCCTTGTTTTATTCGTGACGGGGATCTATATATTTCACTGCACCGGCCTCTTTGGTGAAACGTCCGTAAGTTCCGGTTACCTTCTTCAATGCCTCGTTGGCATCGGTTCCTTTCTTGATTTCGTCCATGAATTTACCCATGTGAACAAATTCATATCCGCAGATTTCATCGTTTTCATCAAGAGCAAGAGTTTTTATATAACCCTCTGCCATTTCAAGATAACGAGGACCTTTGGCCAATGTACCGTACAACGTACCTACTTGGCTGCGCAATCCTTTACCGAGGTCTTCGAGACCTGCACCGATCATCAAACCGCCTTCCGAGAAAGCCGATTGAGTACGCCCGTAAACGATTTGCAGGAACAACTCGCGCATAGCCGTATTGATGGCATCACAAACGAGGTCGGTATTCAGAGCTTCCAAAATAGTTTTACCCGGAAGAATTTCCGATGCCATAGCGGCCGAGTGGGTCATACCCGAACAACCGATGGTCTCTACCAATGCCTCTTGAATAACACCGTTCTTTACATTCAACGTCAGTTTACATGCGCCCTGTTGAGGAGCACACCAACCGATACCATGAGTCAAGCCCGAAATATCAATCACTTCTTTTGCCTTCACCCATTTTCCCTCTTCGGGGATAGGAGCCGGTCCGTGATTAGGACCTTTCTTTACAACACACATGTGTTCTACTTCGTGTGAATAAACCATAATTCGCTCTTTTTATTTGATGAGTATTTTTACGCTCTTTTCAGCGTTGCAAAGATAATTTTTTTTCTTTATGTAAGCAATAGCAAATTTATTTGTAACGGCTCAAAATAATTATATCGCCATTCAATCGTTTTCAGAAGAGTCAGAGGGAATAATACCCATTTTTTTCATGAGAAAACAGGCGTTCATATTTTCGGCTATACCCGGCTGCAACCGATAAGAAAAAGTAAGTTCGTCTCCTTGTATAGCTGCCTCGAAACGATAATTGCTGACTTTTCCGGGCAGACTCTCGGCAAGTTTGCCCAAAGCCAAATCATGAGTAGCGATAATTCCCGTTGCTCCGGCCCCGACCAACTGACGGATAAGAGCAAGCGAACCGGTCTGCTTATCGACCGAGTTGGTCCCCCGCAGTATCTCGTCGAGAATAATAAATAATTTCTCACCGCGACGTAAACGCAAAACGATTTGTTGCAAACGTTTCAATTCGGCAAAAAAGTAAGACTCGTTATCGGCAAGGGAATCAGAAGCCCGCAGTCCGGTAAACAAAGGCAACGGAGTAAAAGTCATGCTATCGGCACAAACGGGAGCGCCCATGCAGCCGAGTAAATAATTGATTCCGATAGTCCTCAAAAACGTACTCTTCCCGGCCATATTGGCTCCGGTGATAATCTGGAAAGAAGCCTCGTTCATGGGCGCGACATCGTTACAGACGCGCTTCTCTCTCGGGATAAGCGGGTGTCCCAGAGCTTCGGCCTGCATAACCGGGGTGCGATCTTCCCGTATATCGGGAAATACATAGTCGGGGTGATTGTATCGAAAAGTTCCTAACGAGACATATACGTCGAACCGCGACAATACATCTATCCATTGCGTTATTTTTTCACGATTGTCACACAGCCATCGGTCGAGCGCGTTGATTTGCCGCAAATCCCAAAGCAGAAATCCGTTCAACAAGGCGAATCCTACGAAATTGTAGCGTTGGTCGAGATTGCTGAGCAAATGCCGTAAACGGGACACCCTCTGCGAGACAGAGCCATTGCTGTCGACACACCGGCTTTGTAACTCACTCAATGGCTTGCACCGGAATCGCATCCGCTCCACCATCTCGAACAGACGTGAATAACGGGAAAGCGATTGAAGCGTCCGGTTGAGCTGTTCTTGTATGCGGGTTACCCGTTTGGCAAACAGACCGGACAAAACCAACAAAAAAATGAAAACCGCCACGATCACATTCCCTGCGACCATTCCCGTTAACCATAAAGCGAATAAGGCAAGATAAACCGCAGGAACCGCATAAACCAGCCAACGCACAATCCGCCCCGTTCCGAACCGAGGCATTCCGGCAAGCCGTTCGATAGCCTCGGTATCTACCCGGCTCTCTCCCGAACAGTCCCCGTATGATTGAAAATCTATCCTGAAATCCGTATGGCAGGACATTTCCTCGACAGCCTCCTGCCTCTCCCGAATAGACGCAGTTTTCAAATCGGGGTGAAGCAACTCCCGGGACAACGCGACACGCCCTACTGCCGTCGCCGTGCGATTGATATAGGCGAAGAACGACCTCTCGCCGAAAAGGTCGAGGTCGAAGCTATAATCATGGGAAGGGTCGATAAATTCACTGCCCCCGTCGATTTCGTCGAAACGATATTCCAACAAGGACAATTCCCTATGAATAATCCGGTCCCGACAATCGACAAATTCTTTTTTCCGAAACCAACGATCGTGCACCCGTGCCAACGATAGGAACAGAACGATTCCTATCAGTACAGTTGTACCCCACACCTCTACGCCCTCATTTCTAAATAAATACACAATCAATGACGCAACAACGACTACCGAAAGACGAAGAAAAGCAATGATACGAATATACATTTTTATCCGCTCCGTTTCCCGGCTATTAGCTTGAAGTCGGGAACGGTAATCTCGCAGGACTTTTTCCATAATCACCAATGACAAAAAATGATTATACCCTCCACAAATATTTCATAATCAATCGATCGTAATCCCTAACCGATTCGCTCAATGCTTCATACGGTTTGATATAAGTATGAGCAAACGATTCACGCTCTATCTTTCTTTTCCGTTCCTTGCCCAATCGTTGTATCTCCTCGTCTTCTCCGGGAGTTGTAGGACGATACCCCATAATCAGTTTCTCCATATTCCAACGATTGTGTTCCACTTCTGCCATCATCTCGATCAAAGCAGTATCTTCATCGAGATTTTCAGGTTCCGATTTTCCGAAACTTCTTCGCTTGGAAGGGACAGAATGAGCATTGTAAACATTCGACCAACGATGCACGGTAGACAATTCTTCCCACAATGCCCTTGCCTCGATATCGTCCAATGTTTGCGGGAAAGGCTGTTCGGGAGTTATTTTATGATAAATAAAGTTTATCCGCCGTACCCGTTTCATGCAATCGTCGTCTATGTCATAGCACTCGTCCAACATGCCGAACGCCCTCAATTTACCGTATTGATGAGCTTTTCGTATCAATTCGATGGTCGAACAGGAAACATTCTGACGCACGAGTATCGAATGAGCCTTTTCATACACAAGCCGAGGCATATAAAGTGCCGTAGCGATACTCTTTTGAGGAATTTCGAAACAGATAGCGATAGTCAACAACCGTCCGTCTTCCTCCTCTGCCCAATGTTGTAGCAACTCTTGTATCGGACGACTCTCGACAGAACCTTTGATAAATTCAAACTCTATGTCGGTAAATTTATCATCGGTATTCGGGTTGGCATAACTCTTAGCCGGCTCTACCGTATCGATAACTCGATAGTCGCACATGTCGAACAAAGAGTCGTATCTGCCTCGCAACCGATCGAACTCAGTGTCGGCATTCATGTCGATAAAAGAGATTCGAGTCCGTTTACTCCGGTCTCGAAGGAAATTGGGATAATGGGCGATATGAGCGGCTTTCACCCCCATGGCGATTCCCATGCTGGTCATTCCCACGATGACGAGATGGACGTATCGGTTGCTGTCATAACCGATTCCGTCACCGTCGATAGGTACATAGCGTATGACTTCCGAGCCTTTGTCATGCGGAGTATACAGACCTCGCACCAACACCTTCTCCGCCCAAGTTTCATAAAAATTAAACGGCAGAAAATCGATAAGCCTTTCGCTCAATCGATCGAAAGTCTGCGTTAATTTCAATAATTCCTCATTCTCCGCACCGTCTTTATATTTTTTTTGGAAATGCACCAGCCATTGCCTCTCGGTCTTCTTCGGAAGTTGGAATATAGATTCTATATCATACCGTTGAAATACAGCAAAGGTCGATTGAGCTTCGAAAAGCACATTACATTTTTTACAACGGCCCTGTATTTGCGCTACCAACATGCGCAACTCCTCTATATCCCGGGGCCCTTTTCCTATTACGTTCTTTTCCCGCAAAATCCTATTAATGAGAGCCGCACATTCGATATTGATCGAGTCATGATCGGTTTCATTCTCCTCGCCCAACAAAAATATCTCTTTACAATCCGGCAAATGCAGTTTCTCCAAATCTTCCCGCGAATCGCGGCCCCCGTGCAAAATTATCGTACGACGGTCGATAGAGGCATCAAGTTTGGACAACAACTCGTGACGGGCAGAATCGACACTACCCGAAGTCTGAATGACAAACAAATAAGGCGTATGATCCGACTGTTCGGCCACACTCTTTTGATACAACTGTTTGATAAGCCCGATAGCCATCTTATCGAACCCTATAATCACATAATGATTCCTAAATTTATAGCCTATCTGCCCCTCCCTCGCACGCTCTACCCGGCGGTCGATAATATTCGAGAAAATAGAGATGAGCAAACCGCCCATCAGTGCAGACCCAGTGATCGAAATAAGGAATGCAAGGAAACGATTCCACGTCCCTTCGACGACATACTGATTGCCGGGATCGGCAAAATGATAATAGACATCGACAAAAATATTACGTGGGTCGTTCTCCTTAATAGTAAGAATACTGCCTGTAAGCCATTCGATTACGATGAACAAAAGAATAGCAGCAACGATAACACCCAGTAAAAAAAGCAATTGCCATTTGATACCCGATGACAAAATCCGGTCTATACCGATAACCGGGTGTCTGAAAAAATCTTTCATCACCCCGAAAAATTCTTTTAGTCTTTTCATCTCTTCTTTACAATATCGAATCCCAACGCTTGTATCAGTTTAAGCGTCCCTATCGCTGTGTTGCGATCGTAATCCTTTTCTATTTCGGGTAATTCCTCATAAGGCACGAGACAAGGATGCGTCTTCTTCTCGTCGTCCCGTCGCGCTCCGTAAGTCCACCCTTCGGACAAACGAGATTGCGACCATACTTCATGAACATTTTTCGCCATTACCTCGACCAACTCCATAAGTTCCTCCGGTAGTTTTTCCCGGCTGGTATCCGTCGGAGCCGGAATATACTTTTCGCGTTTCATCGTCATACTGTATTATCCAAGTTATTTTCCCCAAAGATAACATAAGGCAAGTACAGGACAAAATGAACATGCAAAATACTTTCGGTCCCCACCTGCAAAACCTCATGATAACATCACAAAACTCCTCCCCTGCCGTGCCCCGTAGCATTACGGAGTGTTTTGTAACGCAAAATATAGGGGAGGTGGCACGCAGTGACGGAGGGGTTAGTTCTACAAAAAATTCTGGTAAAGATTATCTATCTTATGAAAAAAATCGGGAGCTTCCTTTTACCCACCTTTTCTTTTGCAGAAAAGAAGCAACGACAATCTACCTCACATCTAATGTGCGCCGCATCACAAAATGCTCATCGAGTTCTTCGGTTTTGAGGTACAGCTCCACTTCGTAACGCCCGGCTGGGAACGGGCTTGTTATACCGTTCGGGCCTTCCAGCCTCATAGAACTGGATACTTCGAAATCTTGTTGAAAAATATCTTTCGAGTCCGGTTCATTAGTGACTGCATCTTGAACACTGGTATAAACTAAGTTACCCTCCATATAGAACTTGAATATCAATTTCAATGAATGCCCTTTTTCAAGCGAGAGCCACTGGAATCCAGCTACTAACTTTTTGCATGTATTGGCTTTGAAAGATTTCTGTTCAATGACTTTTCCCTCGTAGATGTGCAATGCGCAATCATAAGTAACCCATTGTTGCAATCCTTCATCGGTATTGTAAAAATGAAGCACCAATGCCAAAGGTTCTATCCAACCTCGCTCCTTAGGCGATTTCACGACCTCGAATCGCCCACGACCCATTTCTCGATTCTTATAGTAAAGAGTGTAAGTATAAGTGCCGAAAGCATAAGAAGTACCGGAATCGGAGCCCCAGCCACATATTTGCAACCATTGGGACCCATCTCGGGGATTGAGTGTAACTGTGTGGTCGAACGCTTTGATTTTGCCTGTCCTTTCATTCTTGATCTCCACATGGTAAGTAACCTTGCGTACAACGTCCGAATAGCAGGTACATCGGCAACGCATTTGCATATACTTGGGCTCTACGAAGTTGCCTGTATTCCAATCATCGATCACCTCACCTTTGCCGTTGATATTACGAAATTCAAGGTTCGAGACAATATGAATCCAACCCATGCTTTCCCAAATGTCTTCCAACGGAGCTATTTCGAGCGGAGCGCTGATAACCACATGATCTTCTTCATCAAGAATATCGAACCGCCATGTACCGACCGCAGTGAAATGATCTCGCTTTTCCGACCCCCACCACGGGAATTGCGCCGACATGTTCTCAACGGGTTTTAACGGGGCATCGAAGTCGTAGGTATGAGTTTTGCCGCTTGGTTCGGTAATGCGTACTTTTATCTTGACGGTGCGGTCGATGCGCGATGTCATCTTCACCACAGGCATAATATAACGCGAGTCTGTATAGTGTTTGCTACTTGGCCGGGTATCGCGTTTGCCGTCTTTACCCACTTCGCAAAATTCGAGCGAATGGATTTCGTACCCGCGGTCTTTCTTGAACAAATCGAATAATCCCATAGATATCGAGACAAGGTTAATGTAACAATATGCGAATTTATAAAATGTTATAAAATTTGCCAAACTATCTGGGGAAAATTTATAGCGACCCATTTTTCGCATAATACCCAAATACACAAAAATCAAAGGCTGGAAGGGATTCAAAAATTATTTCTCGAAGATACACCTATAATATAATATAACACAGACCGAATTCTATGCAATAGGAATAATCTATTATCTTTGCATTCGTTTACATATGCTCCATTCAAAATAAAGAAAGAGACAACTAAACAAAATCGGCCAATATGAGTAATAATATTGAAAATCTATTTACACAATATTATCAGATATTGCGCGCCTATGCATTACGTTACGTTCAAAACCAAGATGCGGCAGAAGATATTGTACAAGACGTATTCTTCGAATTATGGCTACGGCGTAACGAGATAGATTTCGACCTCCCGATGAAAGCCTATCTATTCAAATCGGTTTTGAATAAATCGAGAAACTATATTTACGACAAACGCGTAAAAGACAAAATAAGTTTCGATTCGGATAACGATATCCAGTTCATAGACGACTACTTACAATCGTTCGTCGTTTATCAGGAAGATTCCCTACTATTGAAAGATTTGGATCGGGAAATAAAAACCTATGTCGAATCTCTGCCCGAGCAATGCCACCGTATATTCATCATGAGTCGTTCCCTCAATTTGAAAAACAAAGACATTGCCTTGCGACTGGGGATAAGCATTAAAACCGTCGAAAAACAAATAACAAAAGCCTTGTCGGGACTAAGAAATCATTTGAAAAAAAATGGATTGCTATCCTTTTTCTTCTTACTGTTTTCAGGATTCGAATAAAAAAATAAATTGCTTCGTATGGACGGACAGAACGAAATAAAAGAAATAGATAGACTCATCTTGAAATATCTCGAAGGAGAGGCTTCGAAAGATGAAAAGATCGCGTTATACCGTTGGATCGAACTTTCGGAGGGAAATAAGACACATTTCAAAGAAGCACAGGAACTGTGGCTATCGACCCAAGCCATACTCGCACCGAAAGAAGATACGGAAAAAGCATTACGGCGTTTCCGTTCTAAAATCAAGAACTACAATCGCCGCGGCAAAACATTCCGCAAACCACTCTACTACATTACCCAGTGTGCAGCCATAATAGTGATACTATTAGGCTTGTATTACTTTTTCACAAGAGAATCTAATCCCGAACAATACGCTTGCGTAGAGATGGCAATCGGCAACAAAGGCTGTATTACCCTCCCCGACAGCACGGTGGTTTGGCTCAATTCAGGCAGTAAACTGACATACCCCAGCCGGTTTTCCGATAAAAAAAGAAAAGTCCGGCTCAACGGGCAGGCCTATTTCAAAGTCTTCCACAAAGAAGATCAGCCATTCGTTGTCGAAACCAACGATATGGACATAAAAGTTCTCGGGACCAGCTTTGTCGTCAAGAATTACATACGAGACGAAATCATCGAAACGGCATTGGTCGACGGGCATGTAGAAGTCTATTTTCCCAATAGCTCGGTTCCTCCCATAACTTTGCAACCTGCCGAGCAAGTCACATACTCCCGCAAGACGAAAGAAACGAAAATATATACGCGAAAAGATAGTAGTCTCTACCACATTTGGGCACAAGAAAAACTACTATTGAGCAATTGTGAATTGACAGAAGTCATAGAAAAATTAGGCGCATGGTATAACGTAACAATGACCTGTACGAACACTTCCCCTACCCCTGTTTATATGACGCTGACGGTCAGGGCAGAACCGCTGAAAGAAATATTGCAAACGCTCAAATCGATAGCCCCCATAGATTATCGTTTCAATAACGACACAGTCTACATTGAGCACAAGCCAAATAGTTAAAATATATTAATACACACTCGTTAAGGTAGGGTATGCCCACTCTTGTTTGTGATAATTATAGAGTGGAGCACATGGAAAAACACAACCGACATATAGACGAACTCATAACGAAGTATCTGGATAAATCCCTTACTCGGGAAGAATGCGCCGAACTGCGCCGTTATTTGGCAGAAGACAAAAAGCATCTCGCATATTTTGCCGAAATAAGAGACTTGTGGTTATACAATACGGCTCTGTGGCAACCGGTTATATCCACACGGTCGGCTCTCGAAAAACTGAAAAAGAGAATAAGGAAATATACTTCTCTCGTAAAAATCAGAAGAACCGTCTATTACGCTTCCCAGATTGCAGCCGTTATTGCGATAGCCTTTATCTTTCATACCGTAAAGGAATCCAACGCCTATTCCGCCACAACCCATACGGTTCTCACCTCGACCCATAAATCGGAAGTCACTCTACCCGACGGCACGATAGTATGGCTCAACAATAATACGAAACTCATTTATCCCGAAGCATTTTCATCGACAGAGCGATCCGTTTATTTAGAAGGCGAAGCCTATTTCAAGGTCACGAAAAACAAAGCACGTCCGTTTGTCGTGAAATCACAAGGACAAGAGATTAAAGTGTTAGGAACATCTTTCAATGTGCGAAACAGACCGAACGAAGACCTTGCGGAAACGACGTTGATTTCGGGAGCCGTATCCCTCCGTTTCAATAATGACTCCGTGCCCGTCAGATTAAATCCGAACGAACAGATAACCTACTCCAAGTCAAATCAATCTATCCGTAAAGACACGGTCGTCGCTCATGAATATATAGCATGGGCTACGGAAAAGATGACATTCGACAACGACAGATTCACAGATGTGATCTCATATTTGGAAGACAAATACCAACTTCAAATAATCTGCCCGGAAGAAATCGCCGATACTTTATACCTGACCCTCGTCGTAAGGAACGAAACCAAAGAAGAGATATTCAAGGAAATAGCGCGTATCTCCCATTTGCAATACTCCATACACAACGATACGGTCTATTTCGATTTCCCGGAAAACACCGATTGTCAAACTTTACAACACAGCCTATGAAACACCATGAAGCGACCCTAACAAAAAACAAGCGATTCAATCATAAAAAATACGACCATTTCTCGTAAACACATTGAAAGAAGAAACCAAGTTAAATACATAAAACCATGAAGACCCTTAAACACAAAAAAACGATCACAAAACGATCTTCATTCCCCTACAAAGTCATAGGACTGGTTTTGTATCTTCTATGGGTTCAACCATTTGGAGCAAATCACCTGTACGCATCGGAACGGAAGATAAACATCGAGGTAAACGACGTGACATTAATCGATGTGCTGAAACAAATAGAAGCTCAAAGCGACTATGTGTTCTTCTATAACAACGCAGACATCGATACAGAGAAGAAAATCAGTATTAATATGAAAGATGCGAATATAAAAGACGTTTTGGATAAAATCCTGAACGAATACTCTTACCGCATCAACAATAAAAAGATCATCATCACCGCCAAACGTCAGGCTCCCGTTCGCACGAACAAAATCAGCGGTGTCGTCTCCGACGATTCAGGACAACCTATTATCGGGGGCAACGTCTTGGTAAAAGGTTTAAACAAGGGAACCATGACCAACATCGACGGGAAATACACAATCGATGTACCCGACAGTGCAACGACTCTCGTTATCTCCTACATCGGATATAAAAAACAAGAAGTTGAAATCGGTGACAGAAATTATATTCCGGTAACTCTTCAAAAAAACGACGTTCTGATGGACGAAGTAGTGGTTATTGGTTACGGGACGGTTAAAAAAAGTGATTTGACGGGAGCTGTATCAAGTGTCAAAACAGAGAATCTGCCCATCGCAGCCAACACTTCTGTCACACACATGTTGGCAGGACAGGCCGCCGGAGTAATGGTAAAACAAAATTCCGCTCAACCGGGCGGAGGAATCGAAATATACGTCAGAGGTGCTGCATCGACCGGTGCAGGGAATGACCCTCTGTATGTAATCGACGGATTTCCCGTCACCAATAAAAGCGTGGAACCCGAAAGCGGGAACCGCTACGAATATGGTTCCCGAAACCCGATGAACTCGTTGAATCCCAACGATATCGAATCCATAGAAATTCTTAAAGATGCCTCTGCCACTGCCATCTACGGAGCAAGGGCTGCCAACGGCGTGATCTTGGTCACGACCAAAAGAGGGAAAAGCGGGAAACCCATAGTAAAATACAACGCTAACTATTCGATTCAAACAATAGCCAAACGACTGGAAATGCTATCGGCTAAGGAATTCATGAATGTTTCAAACGAAATATCCTATCAAAAATGGCGCATGGATAATGAGTTATATCCGTATGGCGGAGAACTGGAAGAAGACGCATTACCCTACAAGGGCAATCCATATAGTCCGGAAGAAATCGCTGCCGCCGGAGAAGGGACCGACTGGTTCGGGCTGCTTACACGCGACGGCTCCATCAACCAACACAACGTATCTGTTTCAGCCGGCACGGAATCCACACGATTTTTGGCATCTTTGAATTATTACAAACAAAAAGGAGTAATCAAGAATTCCGATTTCCAACGTATATCGGGAAGAATAAACCTCGATCAAGATTTAGGGAAATACGTCAAAGCTGGTATCAATGCAACATACAGCACCATTTTCAACAATAATGTCCCATTAGGAGAAGGTAACGCCGAAAATTCCAGTCTGCTGAATTCGGCATTGCATTACGACCCCCTCGTCCCGGTAAAAGACGAATCGGGAAACTATGCGCTGAGTCCCACACTGGGCATGATTCCCAACCCGGTTTCAATGCTCGAAATTACAGACCAGACGCAAACCGATAGATTACTGGCAAACGGCTATATCGAAGCTACATTCTGGAAAGATTTGAAAGTAAAGCTCAATATGGGTATCGACAAAAATCAAGGTCGCCGCAGTACCTATCTTCCCAAATCGACGCTATACGGAAAACAAGAAGGAGGAAAAGCCAATATCAATGAAAATAGAACGGTTGATTTATTGTTCGAACTAACAGCCAACTATACGAAGCAACTTTTCAAGGAAAGAGACAGATTGGAAGTATTGCTCGGGTATTCATACCAACAAGAGAACTGGGACGGATTAGGAGCCGGCAGCTCTCAATTTTTCACCGATTTATTCCTATGGAACAAATTGGAAGCCGGGAATGTGGCCCGTCCGCCTGTAAGTTCTTCCAAAGGCAAAAACGAATTAGGTTCTTATTTCGGCAGAATCAACTATTCCCTGCTCGACAAATACCTGTTTACATTCTCTTTAAGATATGACGGTTCTTCGAAATTCGGTAAAAACAACAAATGGGGGCTTTTCCCGTCGGGGGCATTCGCTTGGAAAATGCAGAATGAAAACTTTTTGAAAGACGTTGACTGGTTGTCCGAATTAAAATTAAGAGTCAGTTTCGGACAAACCGGAAACAGCAATATCGGAGGCAATGCCTACGAATACTATGAAGCCGGTAATCAATATGTATTCGGAGATGCTGTACAAACAGGCAGTATCAAAAGCCAACTCGAAAACCCCGACCTCAAATGGGAAACAACGACAGAGTTGAACGTAGGTCTCGACTTCGGATTTCTAAACAACCGAATCACAGGATCGTTTGAATATTTCCACAAAGTAGTCAGCGACTTGCTCGCCTTCCGCAAATTGAATTCCTTGATGGAAGTATCTACTATTGCAGACAACATCGGAGCGACCCAAAGTACCGGGTATGAGTTTTCTTTGAATACGGTAAACCTTACCGGCCCGTTCAAATGGAACACTACCTTGAATATATCCTCCTATAACGACCGATGGAAAGAACGCAACCCCGATGTAGTCTTAGCGCCTTATGAAAAAGAAGATGCACCTATCCGGGCTATCTATGGATGCGTATCCGACGGTATTCTGCAAATAGGAGAAACTCCTCCTGCCTCCATGCCCGATTTATTGCCGGGACAAATGAAAGTAAAAGACCTGAACGGGTTTGACCCGAACGACGGTTCCAAATTGCTCGGACACCCCGACGGCAAAATAGACGCTGCCGACAGAATCTATTTGGGAAGTACCGACCCGAAAGTTATCATCGGATTCGGCAACATGTTCGAATACAAGAACTTCGATTTGAATATTTTCTTCTATGGCATGTTCGGTCAATACGTGGCCAATTCGAATCGGGCAAAATACGGGCCCTCCGGTTGCGAATACATCTTGCAACGGCAAAACTATTCGAAAGAAGTATTGGAACGGTGGACTCCCGACAATCCTACGAACAAATTTCCATCGGGATTTTACAGTGCCTACTACGGAGGAGATGACTGGCTGCTCGAAAAAGTATCGTTCGTACGTTGTAAAAACATAACACTGGGATACTCTTTCCCGCACAAGTGGATACACAAAGTCTTTTCACAAGCCAGAATATACGTCGATGTTGAAAACCCTTTCATCATTACGAACTATCAGGGATTAGACCCGGAGATGGATTCAAAAGGCGGATATCCGTCTCAAAGGACATATTCGATAGGTATAGATATCACATTCTAAAAACACGTACACTATGAAGACAAAACTCAAACATATACTGGTTATTCTATGTCTCTCGATGATTTCATGCGAGGGAAACTTGGAACCGGAACTATTCGATCAAATTACACCCGAAAACTTTTTAACCAACGAAGACGACGTAAAGACTGCTGTCACAGGTGTTTACGCCGAGTTCCGAGGAATATCCGAATGGGGACGATACAAAACCTCTTGGGGTTCGGTAATGACGCTTCAAGAAGTCCCCACCGACCTATGGGCTGCGAATTGGTTCTATAAAGCCCATACAGATTTCATGTGGAAAGCAACCGACTATTTCGTCTGTGAAATATTCGAATTTTTCGTGCCGGCCATAACAAAAGCCACAGCTTTAATCGCACGTATACAAGACGCTCCTGTGAGCGACGACATAAAAAATCGATACATTGCCGAATTGAGAGTAGTACGGGCGCTCTGGATGTACGATCTGTTCGACCTATATGGGCCGGTTCCGGCAATCACCGACCCCGAAAAAATACTCAATCCCACTCAGGACTTTACGGTAACTCGCCCCTCTCGGGAAGAATACATCACATTTGTAGAAACCGAATTGAAAGAAGTAATCAATGCCAAAATTTTGCCTGTCGCATGGACAGGTAGCGACTACGGTCATGTAAGTCAAGCAACGGCTATGATGGTACTGCTCCAACTATACATGCACGAAGGAGGCTACTGTCGGAACAAACACGTCGGCGACTATCTGGATTATTTCAAAAAGGCCGAACAGGTAGCCAAAGACATCATGGATTTACAATATTATGAATTACAAGCTGAATTCAAAGACATTTGGAGTCCTCAAAACCAACACAACAACGAAATCATTTTCGCTCTTCCGAGTTTTCCCATTCCGGTAATGGGAAACAACTTTCTCGCCCATGTACTACCCACCGATTACAAATCTCAGCAAGGTATCCCGCTGACCGGTTGGAATGGATTCAGAACCCCGTGGGAAGTATACGACTCTTTCGATCCGGCCGATAAGCGCAGACAAGTACACAAAACCGAATACTGGAATGGGAAAGAGATGGTTACAGGACGTACCGGAACTCTCGAATATGGAGCTTTGCCTATGAAATATCAGGAAAATGCAAATACCGATGGGACGAATGATGCATCGGAATATGTCATTTACCGGTACGCCGATGTCATCATGTTACGTGCCGAAGCTAAAAACGAAATTTTCGGCCCGGACGGGGGAGGCACACCTACGGCCAAAGAACTCCTGCACCAAGTCTGCCGCAGAAGTTTCGACAATTACGACCAAACCGACCACAAAAAGAAAATAGACCAAATAACCGACATAGATGCTTTTCGCGCTCATCTGCTTCAAGAAAGAGCTTGGGAGTTTATTTGGGAAGGTAAAAGAAGAAGCGACATGATACGACACGGCGTATTCATTTCCAATGCAATCAGCCGGGGTAAAAATCTGGCGAAAGACTACCACGAACTATATCCTATTCCTCAACAAACAATTTATGAACTTAAAATAAAACAAAATGATGGCTACTAATCAAAGAAATCTTTTGAAAAAAGCGACTTTCTGGTCTTTATGCTGCCTCCTTTTCTCTGGACCGATATCTGCCCAAAAGGTATATCCGGCATACGGGTTAAACGACTTCGTAGAAACCGCCGATCCCGAAACCTACGACAGCAAACAATGGGACGATCTTTCTTCGGGACTTCACGCCGCATGGGGGTCGATCGATACTTTATACAAAAAAGGAAATGTCCCCGCAAATAAAATAAAACAAACGAAAGCCGTCGTATGGAAAGGCGAAAAAGTAAACTTCATCGCATTGGCTTACACCAAAAACGAGATAAAAGACGTAAAATGCGTTACCTCCGATTTAAAAGGTATATCTTCCATCATTCCGGCGGGAAATGTCAAATCGAACTTTGTCCGATACACACTCTCCGACAAGTTCAAAATTTCAGACGAAATATTGGCTTGTGCCGCTCGAACGCCGCATAAAACAGAAAACAGCCACCTCGTGCCCGATGTTCTCGATTATATCCCCCAAATGACGATACCGGGAAGAACCACTCGACCGATATGGATTACAGTAGAGATTCCGCGAGACATACCGTCGGGAGAATATACGGGAGAGATATTTATTCGTTCGGCTGCGGGTGAAGACCAAATACTGTCTTTGACCGTAGAAGTACTCGACCATATAGTCCCCGCACCGAAAGATTGGCAATTCCATCTCGACCTTTGGCAAAACTGTGTTTCGGTAAAAAGGTATCATAAGCCTACCCTATGGAGTGACGAACACTTCGAGATACTGGCAGAGTATTTTAAAATATTGGCCGATGCCGGACAAAAAGTTTGCACCGCCGTAATCAACCACGGAGGACAAAGTTTCGACGACTGGTACGAAAGTATGATTCTATGGACCAAAAAAGCCGATGGCACTTGGTTTTATGATTATACGGTATTCGATAAATTCGTGAATATGATGGCTTCGATAGGAATCGACCAGCAAATCAATTGTTACTCGATGTATCCGTGGGGAGCTACACGTTACTTCGACGAAAAATCAGGCGATTGGATTTCTATACAGCCGGAACCCGGCACACAGGAATTTGCAGATTTTTGGAGGCCCTTCCTCCTCGATTTCCGGGAACACCTCAAAGAAAATGGCTGGTTCGAAAAAACAGCTATCGCTATGGACGAAAAACTCGAACCCATTATGGCCGGAGTAATCTCTTTCATCAAAGAGACAACTCCCGACTTCAAGATAGCATTGGCCGGTGGTTATATCCCCTCCTTGCAAGAAGACATATACGATCTGTCCATCTTTGTGGGTCACCCCACTACATCGGAGAACATGCAGGCTCGAATCGCACAAGGTAAACCCACGACATTCTATACGAGCTGTTCATGGCCCGAACACCCCAACCAGTTCACATTCTCGCCTCCTGCCGAAAGTGCTCTTGTCGGGTGGTTCGCATACGCTCAGGGATATACAGGATTCTTGCGTTGGGCCTACAACATTTGGGTACAGAACGTTCTCAAAGATACCCGCTGTGCATCGGCTCCGGCAGGCGACCAACACATGGTATATCCCGGACCTCGCAACTCTGTAAGAATGGCCCGCCTACGTGAAGGCATCCAAGATTATGAAAAGTTACGAGTCATTATGGAACGCCTGAAAGGGCTGGGTACGCCGGAAGCCAACGAAAACATTCAAAAACTGCAAAGAGTATTGCAAACATTCTCATTGGGAGAAATCAGCAAAGAGACCGACAACCGCATCACGAGCTTGGTGAACGACGCAAAAGCCGTACTGACCGAAGTCGCAAAAGCAACGCCCGTAAACATGTCCAATCTGGTGATTCCGTCGAAAGACCGCAATACAATCGAAATTTATCCCAATCCCACGGACGACAAACTGTTCATCTCCTACGATGGAGATACAGAAAAGATAAGCTATCAAATATGCTCCACTTCGGGACAAGTATTGCAAACATCGAACACGAAACCCGTCTATAAATACATAAACATCAAAAATATACCATCGGGTAACTACATTATAAAATTCAATGTCGGATCGCAAGTTATCAGTAAAAAATTCATTAAAAACTAACCTTAAAAAACAAAATCGTATGAAACCGAAAAAAATTACTTCATGCATGTTATTTGCCATGATTTTCAGTTGCGGAATGTCATTACAGGCTGCAAACATCAAAGCCGTCAACTTTATCCACGACAACAGCATCAGAGGCTGTGATATTCACCTGTCACAAGAAGGGAACAAGTACTTCGCCGATATCTACAACCAACAACAGACTATCGAGATGTGGGTGCGTATAAGCGAAACCCTCGATGCGCAAGGCGGCGTATTGATAAGCACTAAAAGTGCATTTGTCGATGATCCTGCCAATGACAACAAATCAGGGGGCTACGAACTGATGCTGCAACCCAACGGCTGGGCGAGAGCTACATTCTGCGTCGGTAACGGAGGTAACGAACCTAAATGGGTCAATACCCAGTTACAAGCCGGAGAATGGGCAAAACTGTCTATGGTGATAGACGGGAACAAACTGATCTGCTATAAAAACGGAGAAAAAACGGTGGAGGAAACTTTCAGCGCACCGATAGCTGTTGGCACAGGAGACCTCACATTGGGCGCCAATCCCAACTGGGTAGATGGCGAAAAATTTCAAGGAATGATAACCGATGTCAGAATTTGGACGGTAGCCCGCACAGAAGAAGAAATAAAATCCGATTTGAATTACTATTTCGCCTCAAAAAAAGAGAACCTCTTTCTTAACTGGAACATGCAGGAGGGAGAAGGCACGACATTGAAAAACTTGATGCATTCGAGTAGAAACCAAGCCTCGATAGTTTTAATCAACGACATGGACGAAACAGGAATCGAATGGGTGGACAATAGCGGCTGCCCGATATACGAGGAAGGATCGTCGAGCATAGAAACTGCTCGACAAAAACAAGCGGCCTATATCAGCGGAGACAATATTCTTATCGACGGTGAAAATATAAATGGAGCAGCACTATACACGATAGACGGAAGATTGGTCATGAGCATTTCATCACATCATAACACCATAGACATAAGCGATTTAACTCCGGGGTACTATATATTCAAAGCAATAATAGACAACAATCCGGTATCTTTGAAATTAAGAAAATAAAATCGATCGCTTACACGTTATGGCGGGCTTCTGATTTACAGAAGCCCGCCATTTTTTTATGCTTCAATAAAATAGCGCAACAAAATACCGTCCCTATACAAAACACAAGAGAGGAAAATGAATCATAATATAAAAATTAAAACCACTTCTTAAATAAGTAAAGTATGAAGAATTTGACTAAATTTGCCGATAGTAGATAAAACATAGAGATATGAAAAAATATTTGAGTTTGCTCATTGCTATCTTGTTTACATTATCTTTAAATGCCGGCGGAGGGAAAGCCAAAATAGTTTTCGACTCCACCCGTTATGATTTCGGTTATATTCAGGAAGATAAAGGAAAGGTAACGCACTCTTTCAAATTTACCAACGACGGAGATGCCCCATTAATTATCATATATACGCGTAGTACCTGCGGTTGCACGGCATCGCATTTCACCAAAGAGCCTGTCGCCCCTGCCGGTACGGGTTCGATAGACGTAACTTTCGACCCCGAAGGGCGTCCCGGGACCTTTCGAAAAGAGGTCAAAGTCTATACCAATGCCAAAAAAGCATCCATAAAATTGATTATCGAAGGGATTGTTGTACCTAAAAAATAATAGTTATGAAACAATTGATTTTAGGATTGATTCTCATTTTTTCCATAACCGTATCGGTAGCCCAACCGCAAATTGTATTCGATAATAAAAATCACGATTTCGGTACATTCGAAGAAGAAACAGGTCCGGTCACTCACGATTTTCGATTCGTCAATAGCGGGAACGAACCCTTAGTTTTGCAAAACGTGCGTTCCACATGTGGCTGCACCGTTCCCAAATACACCCGGGAACCCATTGCCCCCGGAGACTCCGGGAGCATTAAAGTGACCTACAACCCCAAAGGACGCCCCGGTAAGTTTTCAAAACCCATCTATATAACGACCAACGCTTCGGGCGATAGAGAGACGCTCCATATCAAAGGAGTCGTCATCGGATCAAAATCCCGTAGAGCGACCAATCCCTATAAAATAGGAACCCTATCGTTACGCAGTCTGCACATACCGCTGTTCGACACCCCGAAAGGACACGTAAAAGAGGGACATCTATTCGTCCGCAACGAAGGAAAAACAGAACTGGTCCCTACTTTTAAAAATGTCCCTTCTCACATCTCGGTCGAGATGATACCCGCAGTTTTGCACCCCGATGAGGAAGGTCTTATAAAAATTTATTACGATCCCGATGTTGCCGACGACTGGGGGTTCCGACGCGACGAGTTTGATTTGGGACTCGATAACGGATCCTCGAACGACTTCAATACGGTCACGGTATCGGCGAACTTGCTGGACGATTTTAGCTCCCTCTCGCCAGAACAGCGTCAAAACGCCGGACACATCGAGCTATCGAGCAATGTCATAGACTTTGGTATCATCAAAGGGAACACTGCTAAAAAACAGACTTTGAAAATAACGAATACCGGAAAAAGTCGGTTGACGATACACAAAGTGGCGAATGAAAATCGCTCTCTGAACATAAAACTGAAACGAAATACGCTCAACCCCGGCAAAACGACCGAGTTGGTTATCGAAGCAGACCCGTCTATGGCTCGTAACAATTTATTGAACAGCCGATTGATGGTTATTACCGATGACCCCGAAAGACCATCGGTTCCCATACGGGTATTAGGTTCTTTTGAATAACTCTTAATTTCTTGAATTATGGATCACCCCGAAAATGACGCTCAATATGCAGGACTTGCAGTAAACAAAGGAATAGAACAACCGCCTATCGTGAATCCGTATTTGAAAAAGATGCGGACAGCGAAACGTCGATCCTTTACAGCCTCTGAATATGTCGAAGGTATCGTCAAAGGCGACACGAGCATACTCAGTCAGGCCGTAACTTTGGTGGAAAGCAATCTGTACGAGCACCAGACTCTCGCACAGGAAGTCATAGAAAAATGTCTGCCCCATGCCTGCGACTCGGTGCGGGTGGGTATTACCGGCGTACCGGGAGCCGGCAAGAGCACATCGATAGATACTTTCGGGTTGCATGTACTGAAACGGGGTGGGAAATTGGCTGTATTGGCGATCGACCCCAGTAGCGAACGCTCGAAAGGTAGCATATTGGGCGACAAAACCCGTATGGAAAAACTATCGATACACCCCAACGCCTTTATCCGCCCTTCACCGTCGGCAGGCTCGTTAGGCGGTGTAGCCCGGAAAACTCGTGAAACGATCGTTCTCTGTGAGGCCGCCGGATACAACAACATCTTTGTAGAAACAGTCGGGGTCGGGCAATCGGAAACAGCCGTACACTCGATGGTCGATTTCTTCCTGCTTATCCAATTAGCCGGTACAGGTGACGAACTGCAAGGAATCAAAAGAGGCATCATGGAAATGGCCGATGGTATCGTCATCAACAAAGCCGACGGAAGCAACATCGAAAAAGCCAAATTAGCCCAAGCACAATTCCGTAACGCATTACATCTGTTCCCGCCTACGCCTTCGGGCTGGACTCCGCAAGTGCTCACCTACTCTGGATACTACGAGTTGGGAATCGCCGAGGTTTGGGACATGATAGACAAATACATCGCTTTTGTCAAGAAAAACGGATATTTCGATTACAAACGGCAAGAACAAGCCAAATACTGGATGTTCGAAACGATAAACGAACAACTCCGCGACCACTTCTATCGCAATCCTCAAATCGAAAGAATGCTGGAAGAGAAACAACAGAAAGTGTTGAACAACGAGCAAAGTTCGTTTATGGCGGCCAAAGATGTGTTAGACTATTATTTCGACAAAGAAAAATAATTTGCCACTTACTTCTCGATATTTATGAAACAGGTAATCTGTCCAAAATGCGGAAAAACGTTTTCTTTCGACGAGTCTCGTTACGACGTTTCCTGCAACATATCTTTCATTTGCCCGGCCTGTCGCAAACGATTCCTAATGACACTGCCCGAGATAGACGCATGCCACAAGAACGACATAGACACCTCTCTCGGTTTCATCACGGTATTGGAAAATGCGTTCGGATACCGGCAAGAATTTCCTTTACACGCAGGCGATAATATAATAGGCCGTGCATCGAAAGGTACGGAAGTGGATATACCCATCGAAACGAGCGACATGAGCATGGATCGTCGCCACTGCATCATCAATGTGAAAGAAAAAGGCAATCGACCGATACTCACGGTCAGAGACAATCCCAGTCTCACCGGCACATTCCTCCGCCATGAATTGTTGAGCGATCGGGAACGCGCAGTATTACACGACGGCGATGTGGTGACGATAGGAGCGACGACTTTCATCGTTCACATTCCCGACGAAGAAGACGAAGAATACTTCGAGTGAGTCTCGTCCCGAGAATTGGGAAAAATGCTCGCTGAACCTCTTATCCACCAATAAAAACGTAATAGATATTATTCGAAATTTTTTTACCATATCCATCTAAAATTACAAATATGATAAAAAGAATCGCACTATTAACACTTTTAGTTGCCCCTTTATGGTTATCGGCACAGGTTCGTACAGAAAAACTGTTAGAAAAGGGGTGGAAATTTACAAGGGAAGACAATCCCGAATTCAAGACATCGCAATTCGACGATACCAAATGGCAATCGGTCTGTATCCCACACGATTGGGCTATCTATGGTCCTTTCAGTATCAACAACGACAAACAGAACACGGCGATTGTTCAAGACGGACAGAAAGAAGCGATGGAACACGCCGGACGTACCGGAGGTTTACCCTTCGTAGGAACCGGCTGGTACAGGCTTCGATTCGATGTCCCCGAATATACAGACGGAAAAAAATGTACATTGGTATTCGATGGAGCCATGAGCCATGCCCGTGTCTACATCAACGGAAAAGAAGCAGGCTACTGGCCTAACGGATATAACGCATTCTCTGTCAACGCATCGCCTTTCTTAAAACAAGGAGAGAGCAACACACTTGCCGTACGGCTCGAAAACTTTACCGAGAGCTCCCGCTGGTATCCCGGCGCCGGTCTTTACCGAAATGTACACCTGATCGTAACCGACGATGCCCACGTACCGGTGTGGGGAACACAAATCATCACCACCGCACTCACCGACAAATATGCAAAAGTAAAGCAAGCGACTTCTTGGAATTACCCGTCTGGAAAATCCCTGAGCGACTATGTCATCGTGACCGACTTGGTCGACCATAACGGAAAGATAGTCGCAACGAATCGCAAACAAGGAAGCGATTTCGACAACGACCTATTCGAGCAAGAATTTGTAATAGAAAATCCTGCGGCATGGACTCCTGAGACCCCCGACCTCTACACCTCGATTTCAAAAATATATGAAGGCGATGTGCTGAAAGACCAATACTCGACGACTTTCGGCCTTCGCACCGTTGAAGTTCGACAAGGCGAAGGGTTCTTCCTGAACGGCAAACGGGTGCAATTCAAAGGAGTTTGCAATCACCACGATTTAGGCCCGTTAGGAGGTATCGCCAACGAAGCGGGAATACGTCGGCAAATCCGTATGTTGAAAGATATGGGTTGTAACGCCATTCGCACCTCGCACAATATGCCCGCACCCGAATTGATTAAAGCCTGTGACGAAATGGGTATGATGGTCATGGCCGAATCGTTCGACGAATGGGCGACAGCCAAAGTCCAAAACGGATATCACACCGTATTCGGCGAATGGGCGGAAAAAGATATCGTGAACTTAGTACGCCATTTCAGGAATAATCCCAGCGTAGTCATGTGGTGTATCGGGAATGAAGTCCCCGACCAATGGGCGGGCGACAAAGGCCCCAAACTGTCGTTATGGTTGCAGAACATCTGCCACCACGAAGACCCCACCCGCCCCGTCACGCAAGGCATGGATGCCCCGGACGCCGTAGTCAACAACAACATGGCGGCAGTCATGGACGTACCGGGATTCAATTACCGCCCGTTCAAATATATCGAAAATTACAAAAAACTCCCCCAAGAAATCATTTTGGGAAGTGAAACGGCATCGACCATCAGTTCGCGGGGAGTCTACAAATTCCCGGTAGTACGACGGTCCATGCCCAAATACCCCGACCACCAGTCCTCCTCTTACGATGTGGAACACTGCGGGTGGTCCAATCTTCCCGAAGACGATTTCATACAGCACGAAGATTTGCCCTACTGCATAGGAGAATTCGTCTGGACCGGATTCGATTACTTGGGTGAGCCCACCCCCTATTATTCCGATTGGCCTAGCCACTCCTCCCTATTCGGTATCATCGATCTCGCCGGAATCCCCAAAGACCGCTACTACCTCTATCGCAGCCATTGGAATAAAGATGTGGAAACCCTCCATATCCTACCCCATTGGAACTGGGAAGGCCGCGAAGGAGAAGTAACTCCCGTATTCGTCTATACCAATTACCCCACCGCCGAGCTCTTCATAAATGGCAAAAGTCAGGGGAAACGCACCAAAGACCTGTCGGTAACCGTCCATAATAGTGGAGACTCTCTATCGACGGCGAACTTCAAACGGCAAAAACGCTACCGTCTGATGTGGATGGACACCAAATACGAACCGGGGACTGTCAAAGTCATCGCCTATGATAAAGACGGAAACGCAGTTGCCGAAAAAGAGATGAAAACAGCCGGTAAACCCTATCGTATCGAACTGACAGCCGATCGCGACAAAATTACGGCCGACGGAAAAGACCTCTCGTTCGTAACGGTGAAAGTCGTGGACAAAGACGGAAACCTCTGCCCCACGGCAGCCAATGAAATAACCTTTAAGGTAAAAGGAAAAGGATACTACCGGGCAGGAGCCAACGGCGATCCCACATCGTTGGAATCGTTCCAAGCCCCCCACATGAAAGTATTCTCAGGCATGATGACCGCCATCGTATCATCGACCGAAGAACCGGGAAAAATCACCCTCGAAGCTACATCTAAGGGTTTGAAAAAAGCTACCCTCGTTATCGAGAGCGGCAAATAATCGATACATATAGTCCCGTAACAACATTCGCCCCTGCGTTGTATGAAACAAAACGCAGGGGCGAATCGTTTATGAAATGAAGCATTCAACCTCTCCCCTGCCGTGCCCCGTAGCACTGCGGGATATTTCCGTAAGGAAATAGGAGAGAAAGACAAACACAATACATCGTAAGGTATTAACCTCCTCCCCTGCCGTGTCCCGTAGTATTACGGGGTGTTTTGCAACGCAAAATATAGGGGAG